>JADMIO012983060.1_pt1 | contig 133215 bp, 93 predicted proteins | sample 8958161 | NCBI WGS metagenome assembly JADMIO01 (sample SAMN16585339, study PRJNA669376) | soil metagenome | isolation source: Crop rotation soil | place: USA: Cullars Rotation, Alabama | collected 2011 | reverse complement strand
ATCAGACCGACGATACGAGTGGGACCGTGGTCCCAGACTAATAATCAGACCGACGATACGAGTGGGACCGTGGTCCCAGTCTGATTATCAGACCGACGATACAAGTGGAACAGTTATGCCCGGGAATTCCTGCAGGATCGATCCGCTCGAGAAGCTTTCTAGTGGTACCAACCCAGGCAGGTAGCACAGTGCGCGCCCACTGCCTTACGGATAGCACGACGCATCTTCGCCGCAGCGTTGTTCCCACGGGCGATAGCAGCACGCCGCTTCGCATGGCTCTTCACACTGCGCTGTGCCTGATAGGTGGCGTGGTGCTGAGCACAGCGCCCACCATGAGTAGCCCAGTCCCTACAGTCGAGACACCGGGTACGCATAGGGCACCCCCCCCCCCTTCCGGGGACACCCCCCTATCCGTCGACACCCCCCTACCTACTCACGTGAGTAGGCTGGGCGCGGCAGCGCTAGAAGCGACCGCCCGTCATGAAGTGGGCAGTGAGCCAACCCATGAAGGCCAGTAGCGCAAAGCGTCGAGCACGCACCCAACCCGAAGGCTTGCCTGTACTGCCGCTTTGCGTGGCGAACCATGACCAGACGTGTTCGCTCAGCGTGTCGCCCGGCTTCTTATTGAAGAGCGCTCGACCCTCAATGACGCCGAACGCGGCAAGCCATGCGAGCCAAGCGATTGTGTATCCGCTCATTGAGCCCCCCGACGGATTCGAACCGCCGACCCCCTGATTACGAAACAGGCGCTCTAACCGAACTGAGCTAGGGAGGCAACGCCGGTCGCTCAACCCTGGGAGAGATCAGGGGAGTGACCGGCCTGAGTGGGTAGCGCTCGACGCCGTTCCTTAGCGGTGCTTGATGCGTGGCGCGTAAACCCCTCTACCTATATGAAGGTTGTCGGCAACCTGATTCGGGGTCACAGCGAAGGGCGCCCGGGTGACGCTGTGATGAAGTGGCGTGAAGTCTGGATTACCCAATGAGAAGTCATTAGGAATGTGTGTTTCGAGTCATTCCGTCACAGCATCACTTCCCCCAGGTCAACGGCTCGCCCCGCTGTGCTGTGGTGACGGAGTCACTGTTACTTAGGCTAACTAACTAAACCGAGACAAGAGAAATGGGCCGACCGGGGGACCGGCCGACCCTTCCCGCTGCCCCAGGAAGCCCGCTGTGCGCCCGTCTCAGCGCCTAACAGGCTTCCCGGGTGTCTCGCTACGCCGCTACGTCTTCCGTGCCGTCCTGGGCGTCGTCTTCGTCGTCGTCGGTCGGCGGCTTCGCCCACGTGATCGAAGCGCGCTTCTCGATGGGCGTTCCCTGCCCCCTGCCCGTAGTCGACTTCGTGACAACGATCTTGTCTACGAAGAGCCCGACGAACACGCGCTTGTCGTCTACTGACGCGCGCCCCCACCACGACTTAGGGCCGGTCGGGTCAGCGTCGGCGTCTTCGGGGAACCATTGGTCAAGGGGAAGCTTCGGGGCTTCGGCGGCTTCAAGTTCGGCAAGCCGCTCTTCCGCCCCTTGCTGCCGGAGCGTCAGCGCTGCCTGTTGCTTCCGGAAGTGCTTCCTGCCAACGGGTCCGTCGTACGCGCCTGCCGCGCGGTCTTCGTACAGCTCTTCAAGGGCGTTCAGGGCGTCGGCGCGCTCCGCAACAAGGTTCGCCCGTTCGCCGCTCTTCTCAGGCGCCTCAGTGAGCTTGCCGAAGCGTCGGGCGGCTTCCCACAGAAGCGCCAACGTCTCTTCGTCGCCTTCGGCGTGCCTGATCTTGTTGAAGATGCGTTCCGCAACGAACTTGTCGAGTGCCGCCATGCTGACGTTGCACGTGCCTTCGTGCTGCCCAGGTGCGGACGGGTCGACCACCTTCCGGCGACGGCAGCGGTAAGAGTCCTTGATCGATTCTTCCCCGCGCTTCGAAGTCATGACGGCGCCACACTCGCAGTACAGCTTGTCCATGGCGGACAGAATGGCTTGCCCCCGGGAAAGCCCCTTGCCGCGCCCCCTGCCGTCCAACCACGCCTGAAGCTCATACCACTCAGCGGGCTCGATGATCGGTCCGCAATCAAGCTCGACCGGCCGGAGCGTGATCGGGTCGCGCTGAATGCGGTAACCCTCAATCTTCGTGGTCGGCGTGCCGTCCGGCTTCTTCTTGTAGATCACCTCAGCGGCGAAGCCCGCAATACGCGGGTCCCGAAGGATTCGCATAACGGTTGCCGGGTCCCAGGCGCTTGAAGCGGTCTTCTTCCCAATCGTCTCGCCCCGGGTCGGCACGGCGTCAGCGTCCATGCGCTTACAAAGCCCCGTGATGCTGCCCGGGTGAATGGCGGCTTGACTGCCCGGCTTGAAGGGAAGGTGTTTGTGCGTCTTGATCTCACGCCACCACCACCGGATTACGTCGGGCTCGAACTCGAAGGGTCCGGTAAGGGGAGTGGTCGAGTGCGCAAGCTTGTTGATGACGACATTGACCATTCGGCCGTTGCGCGTGATCTCCTTCGTCTCCGAAACAAGCTCGAAGCCGTAAGGCGCCTTCCCGCCGACGTACCCGCCCAATTCGCGCTGAAGGTTCTTCGTGTCGAGAATCTTCGCCGACTTCAGCGAAGATTCTTTGTGCGACGCGTCGAGCCGCATAATCAGGTGAATCAGGTCCATGACGTTTCCCTGCCGGAAGACGCCTTCCTGAGTGGAAACAATCGTCACGCCCAGGGCGAGCAATTCCGAGACAATCGGAATCGCGTCCATGACCTTCAGGCGCGAGAAGCGCGACACGTCATAGACAATGATCATGTTGAGCCGCCCGGCGCGGCATTCGTTCAGGATGCGTTCGAACTCCGGGCGCTCCGCCGTCCCGAACGCCGACGTGCCCGGCGCTTCGCTGAAATGCCCGACGAACCTGAACCGGCCCCCGTCGCGCTCGACTTCGCGCTGAAGGTCGGCCGCCTTGTCTTCGTTGGCGCTACGCTGTGTCGCTGGGCTTGCTGCGCTCGAATTCTCGCGCTCGCGCGACTGACGGTCGTAAGCACCCGCGTACGTGTCCACCCCGGTCACAACCCCTTGTGTCATGTCGGCGACCCTACGCCCCCAACTGAGAGAACTCAAAGGTTACCCCAGTTGGGGCACTACTCCCGAAAACCGCTTCTGACCTGGGAAAACGTGAAGCCCCGGGGCATCCGCTGAGGGTTGCCGCCGGGGCTTCGGTGTGTCCGTCAGTACGGGCCATAGAGGGGCGTCGTGTAACCCACCCAGGGCGATTGCTCCGGCACGGGGAAGCCGCGCCACGCCTTCGGGACGTCGCGGTGAGTTCAGGCTTTTTCATATCTCATTGCCCCCGGACGAGCGTCTGCTCCGCCATTCGCCGTCCGCCGTGCCAATCGGATCAGCCGTCCAAATGCGGGATTTTCGTTAGTCGGAGGCCAAACGGCATTGAGCGTCAGCATATCATCAGCGAGCTGAAGAAAGACAATCCCCGATCCGCTCCACGTGTTGCCCCAGCAATCAGCGCGACCTTGCCCCTCCAACGTCATCTCGTTCTCCGCTCATGAGCTCAGCCACTGGCGAGCGGCATCGCATTCTTCGCATCCCGCCTCTGGCGGATGCAGGAAGATCAACGGATCTCGGCCCAGTTGACCCAGGGCTGTCGCCACAATGTCGCGGGAGCGGATCAACCGAGCAAAGGCATGACCGACTGGACCTTCCTTCTGAAGGCTCTTCTCCTTGAGCCACCTGTCCGCCAAGGCAAAGCGCTCACAGCAGTGGTCATTCTCGAGATAATCGACGCGTACCAACTTGCCATCCTGAAGAATGGTGCAGTGTCTCGGCACCCCATAGGGAACCTTTGCCATCAACTCGGCAAGATGCAGCGTCGTGTTGGCATCGTGTCCCACGCCGAGGAGAAGTACCTGCCCATCGAGTTCATGGACACGGGCGACCGGGCTTGCAGGCGAGTGAGGTGGCAGGGGCAATGGATCAGAGATGATCTGCTCTGCCTGTGGCCCCGCTGCCGCAAAGGCAAATGGATGGGCGCTGCGCTTTACATTTGGCAGGCGCCAGAATGTGTCAGAGACAACTCCAAGGTCCGGTGTAACGGGCGACGTGGCAGGATCGAACGGCTCGTCGTCCAGACCTGACCACGAGGGCATGACGAGCGTCCCTCCCGGACCCAGCGCAGCACGCAGGGCCTCGATCAGTCCAAGTGGCCCATCTTCGAGGGGCCGGACGCTACGGAAGGAGCTGTGGACCAGCAGCACACCGCCGGGGGTAACCCCAAGGTTGAGAAGCTGACCGATGAGCTCGGCTTTTCGCCATTCGTATTGCACGACATTGCACTCCACCGCTGATGACATCAGTCGATCATAGCACGATCAACGGCACTGTTGCAAATAGTCGGTGGTGATAAACTTATCATCCCCTTTTGCTGATGGAGCTGCACATGAACCCATTCAAAGGCCGGCATTTTCAGCGTGACATCATTCTGTGGGCCGTACGCTGGTACTGCAAATACGGCATCAGTTACCGTGAGCTGCAGGTCGACGGATCTTTTCCGCTGCATAACCCTGCTTCGGGGTCATTATAGCGATTTTTTCGGTATATCCATCCTTTTTCGCACGATATACAGGATTTTGCCAAAGGGTTCGTGTAGACTTTCCTTGGTGTATCCAACGGCGTCAGCCGGGCAGGATAGGTGAAGTAGGCCCACCCGCGAGCGGGTGTTCCTTCTTCACTGTCCCTTATTCGCACCTGGCGGTGCTCAACGGGAATCCTGCTCTGCGAGGCTGGCCGGCTACCGCCGGCGTAACAGATGAGGGCAAGCGGATGGCTGATGAAACCAAGCCAACCAGGAAGGGCAGCCCACCTATCAAGGTGTACTGCCTTCCAGACGAACGAAGAGCGATTGAGGAAAAGGCGGCGGCGGCCGAGAGAGAATATTCAGGCCAGTTATGCTTTCTGGCCTGTAACAAAGGACATTAAGTAAAGACAGATAAACGTAGACTAAAACGTGGTCGCATCAGGGTGCTGGCTTTTCAAGTTCCTTAAGAATGGCCTCAATTTTCTCTATACACTCAGTTGGAACACGAGACCTGTCCAGGTTAAGCACCATTTTATCGCCCTTATACAATACTGTCGCTCCAGGAGCAAACTGATGTCGTGAGCTTAAACTAGTTCTTGATGCAGATGACGTTTTAAGCACAGAAGTTAAAAGAGTGATAACTTCTTCAGCTTCAAATATCACCCCAGCTTTTTTCTGCTCATGAAGGTTAGATGCCTGCTGCTTAAGTAATTCCTCTTTATCTGTAAAGGCTTTTTGAAGTGCATCACCTGACCGGGCAGATAGTTCACCGGGGTGAGAAAAAAGAGCAACAACTGATTTAGGCAATTTGGCGGTGTTGATACAGCGGGTAATAATCTTACGTGAAATATTTTCCGCATCAGCCAGCGCAGAAATATTTCCAGCAAATTCATTCTGCAATCGGCTTGCATAACGCTGACCACGTTCATAAGCACTTGTTGGGCGATAATCGTTACCCAATCTGGATAATGCAGCCATCTGCTCATCATCCAGCTCGCCAACCAGAACACGATAATCACTTTCGGTAAGTGCAGCAGCTTTACGACGGCGACTCCCATCGGCAATTTCTATGACACCAGATACTCTTCGACCGAACGCCGGTGTCTGTTGACCAGTCAGTAGAAAAGAAGGGATGAGATCATCCAGTGCGTCCTCAGTAAGCAGCTCCTGGTCACGTTCATTACCTGACCATACCCGAGAGGTCTTCTCAACACTATCACCCCGGAGCACTTCAAGAGTAAACTTCACATCCCGACCACATACAGGCAAAGTAATGGCATTACCGCGAGCCATTACTCCTACGCGCGCAATTAACGAATCCACCATCGGGGCAGCTGGTGTCGATAACGAAGTATCTTCAACCGGTTGAGTATTGAGCGTATGTTTTGGAATAACAGGCGCACGCTTCATTATCTAATCTCCCAGCGTGGTTTAATCAGACGATCGAAAATTTCATTGCAGACAGGTTCCCAAATAGAAAGAGCATTTCTCCAGGCACCAGTTGAAGAGCGTTGATCAATGGCCTGTTCAAAAACAGTTCTCATCCGGATCTGACCTTTACCAACTTCATCCGTTTCACGTACAACATTTTTTAGAACCATGCTTCCCCAGGCATCCCGAATTTGCTCCTCCATCCACGGGGACTGAGAGCCATTACTATTGCTGTATTTGGTAAGCAAAATACGTACATCAGGCTCGAACCCTTTAAGATCAACGTTCTTGAGCAGATCACGAAGCATATCGAAAAACTGCAGTGCGGAGGTGTAGTCAAACAACTCAGCAGGCGTGGGAACAATCAGCACATCAGCAGCACATACGACATTAATCGTGCCGATACCCAGGTTAGGCGCGCTGTCAATAACTATGACATCATAGTCATGAGCAACAGTTTCAATGGCCAGTCGGAGCATCAGGTGTGGATCGGTGGGCAGTTTACCTTCATCAAATTTGCCCATTAACTCAGTTTCAATACGGTGCAGAGCCAGACAGGAAGGAATAATGTCAAGCCCCGGCCAGCAAGTGGGCTTTATTGCATAAGTGACATCGTCCTTTTCCCCAAGATAGAAAGGCAGGAGAGTGTCTTCTGCATGAATATGAAGATCTGGTACCCATCCGTGATACATTGAGGCTGTTCCCTGGGGGTCGTTACCTTCCACGAGCAAAACACGTAGCCCCTTCAGAGCCAGATCCTGAGCAAGATGAACAGAAACTGAGGTTTTGTAAACGCCTCCTTTATGGGCAGCAACCCCGATCACCGGTGGAAATACGTCTTCAGCACGTCGCAATCGCGTACCAAACACATCACGCATATGATTAATTTGTTCAATTGTATAACCAACACGTTGCTCAACCCGTCCTCGAATTTCCATATCCGGGTGCGGTAGTCGCCCTGCTTTCTCGGCATCTCTGATAGCCTGAGAAGAAACCCCAACTAAATCCGCTGCTTCACCTATTCTCCAGCGCCGGGTTATTTTCCTCGCTTCCGGGCTGTCATCATTAAACTGTGCAATGGCGATAGCCTTCGTCATTTCATGACCAGCGTTTATGCACTGGTTAAGTGTTTCCATGAGTTTCATTCTGAACATCCTTTAATCATTGCTTTGCGTTTTTTTATTAAATCTTGCAATTTACTGCAAAGCAACAACAAAATCGCAAAGTCATCAAAAAACCGCAAAGTTGTTTAAAATAAGAGCAACACTACAAAAGGAGATAAGAAGAGCACATACCTCAGTCACTTATTATCACTAGCGCTCGCCGCAGCCGTGTAACCGAGCATAGCGAGCGAACTGGCGAGGAAGCAAAGAAGAACTGTTCTGTCAGATAGCTCTTACGCTCAGCGCAAGAAGAAATATCCACCGTGGGAAAAACTCCAGGTAGAGGTACACACGCGGATAGCCAATTCAGAGTAATAAACTGTGATAATCAACCCTCATCAATGATGACGAACTAACCCCCGATATCAAGTCACATGACGAAGGGAAAGAGAAGGAAATCAACTGTGACAAACTGCCCTCAAATTTGGCTTCCTTAAAAATTACAGTTCAAAAAGTATGAGAAAATCCATGCAGGCTGAAGGAAACAGCAAAACTGTGACAAATTACCCTCAGTAGGTCAGAACAAATGTGACGAACCACCCTCAAATCTGTGACAGATAACCCTCAGACTATCCTGTCGTCATGGAAGTGATATCGCGGAAGGAAAATACGATATGAGTCGTCTGGCGGCCTTTCTTTTTCTCAATGTATGAGAGGCGCATTGGAGTTCTGCTGTTGATCTCATTAACACAGACCTGCAGGAAGCGGCGGCGGAAGTCAGGCATACGCTGGTAACTTTGAGGCAGCTGGTAACGCTCTATGATCCAGTCGATTTTCAGAGAGACGATGCCTGAGCCATCCGGCTTACGATACTGACACAGGGATTCGTATAAACGCATGGCATACGGATTGGTGATTTCTTTTGTTTCACTAAGCCGAAACTGCGTAAACCGGTTCTGTAACCCGATAAAGAAGGGAATGAGATATGGGTTGATATGTACACTGTAAAGCCCTCTGGATGGACTGTGCGCACGTTTGATAAACCAAGGAAAAGATTCATAGCCTTTTTCATCGCCGGCATCCTCTTCAGGGCGATAAAAAACCACTTCCTTCCCCGCGAAACTCTTCAATGCCTGCCGTATATCCTTACTGGCTTCCGCAGAGGTCAATCCGAATATTTCAGCATATTTAGCAACATGGATCTCGCAGATACCGTCATGTTCCTGTAGGGTGCCATCAGATTTTCTGATCTGGTCAACGAACAGATACAGCATACGTTTTTGATCCCGGGAGAGACTATATGCCGCCTCAGTGAGGTCGTTTGACTGGACGATTCGCGGGCTATTTTTACGTTTCTTGTGATTGATAACCGCTGTTTCCGCCATGACAGATCCATGTGAAGTGTGACAAGTTTTTAGATTGTCACACTAAATAAAAAAGAGTCAATAAGCAGGGATAACTTTGTGAAAAAACAGCTTCTTCTGAGGGCAATTTGTCACAGGGTTAAGGGCAATTTGTCACAGACAGGACTGTCATTTGAGGGTGATTTGTCACACTGAAAGGGCAATTTGTCACAACACCTTCTCTAGAACCAGCATGGATAAAGGCCTACAAGGCGCTCTAAAAAAGAAGATCTAAAAACTATAAAAAAAATAATTATAAAAATATCCCCGTGGATAAGTGGATAACCCCAAGGGAAGTTTTTTCAGGCATCGTGTGTAAGCAGAATATATAAGTGCTGTTCCCTGGTGCTTCCTCGCTCACTCGACCGGGAGGGTTCGAGAAGGGGGGGCACCCCCCTTCGGCGTGCGCGGTCACGCGCACAGGGCGCAGCCCTGGTTAAAAACAAGGTTTATAAATATTGGTTTAAAAGCAGGTTAAAAGACAGGTTAGCGGTGGCCGAAAAACGGGCGGAAACCCTTGCAAATGCTGGATTTTCTGCCTGTGGACAGCCCCTCAAATGTCAATAGGTGCGCCCCTCATCTGTCAGCACTCTGCCCCTCAAGTGTCAAGGATCGCGCCCCTCATCTGTCAGTAGTCGCGCCCCTCAAGTGTCAATACCGCAGGGCACTTATCCCCAGGCTTGTCCACATCATCTGTGGGAAACTCGCGTAAAATCAGGCGTTTTCGCCGATTTGCGAGGCTGGCCAGCTCCACGTCGCCGGCCGAAATCGAGCCTGCCCCTCATCTGTCAACGCCGCGCCGGGTGAGTCGGCCCCTCAAGTGTCAACGTCCGCCCCTCATCTGTCAGTGAGGGCCAAGTTTTCCGCGAGGTATCCACAACGCCGGCGGCCGGCCGCGGTGTCTCGCACACGGCTTCGACGGCGTTTCTGGCGCGTTTGCAGGGCCATAGACGGCCGCCAGCCCAGCGGCGAGGGCAACCAGCCGAGGGCTTCGCCCTGTCGCTCGACTGCGGCGAGCACTACTGGCTGTAAAAGGACAGACCACATCATGGTTCTGTGTTCATTAGGTTGTTCTGTCCATTGCTGACATAATCCGCTCCACTTCAACGTAACACCGCACGAAGATTTCTATTGTTCCTGAAGGCATATTCAAATCGTTTTCGTTACCGCTTGCAGGCATCATGACAGAACACTACTTCCTATAAACGCTACACAGGCTCCTGAGATTAATAATGCGGATCTCTACGATAATGGGAGATTTTCCCGACTGTTTCGTTCGCTTCTCAGTGGATAACAGCCAGCTTCTCTGTTTAACAGACAAAAACAGCATATCCACTCAGTTCCACATTTCCATATAAAGGCCAAGGCATTTATTCTCAGGATAATTGTTTCAGCATCGCAACCGCATCAGACTCCGGCATCGCAAACTGCACCCGGTGCCGGGCAGCCACATCCAGCGCAAAAACCTTCGTGTAGACTTCCGTTGAACTGATGGACTTATGTCCCATCAGGCTTTGCAGAACTTTCAGCGGTATACCGGCATACAGCATGTGCATCGCATAGGAATGGCGGAACGTATGTGGTGTGACCGGAACAGAGAACGTCACACCGTCAGCAGCAGCGGCGGCAACCGCCTCCCCAATCCAGGTCCTGACCGTTCTGTCCGTCACTTCCCAGATCCGCGCTTTCTCTGTCCTTCCTGTGCGACGGTTACGCCGCTCCATGAGCTTATCGGGTCCACTCGCGAACGCAGAAAGGCCCACCCGAAGGTGAGCCAGTGTGATTACATTTGCGGCCTAACTGTGGCCAGTCCAGTTACGCTGGAGTCACTAGTATTTAGGTGACACTATAGAAGCGGCCGCGACAACTTGTCCACGTGGAATTCTAAGCTTAGGATCCCAATGTGCTGGAAAGCAGTGCTGACGGCTCCTGTTTCCGCAACAGTGACTTTCTCTTCAATCGTCACGCGCAACGTCAGATCCATCGTCTGACGCGCGCCAGTGATCTCGACTTCTTTACTGTCCGAAGGCGCGAAGCCCGGCGCGGCTGCTTGCAGTGTGTATTTGCCTGGTGCGAGCCCTGCGAAAGTGTAAGCGCCTTCGCCGTTGGTAGTGGTCTTCTTTTGAACGCCGCTGGCGTCAGTCAGAGTCACATTCGCGCCAACAATCACCGCGCCGAGTTCGTCGGTAATCGATCCGCGCAGCGAACCGCGTGTTTGTTGAGCAGCGACGAGTGCGGCCGTAAGTATGAGGAACAGAGAAATGCGAACGATATTGCGTGGGAGATTTCTTACAGAGTTCATCGGAAGACCTTTCGGGGGTAAAGGCCATCCACAGATTACACAGATCGTTTCTTATCTGTGGATGGTTCGAACTATGGCAAGCCTATGCCGAATGAAATGCCGCTGCCACCTAAACCTGCAGCGGGATTAGGAGCTTGTCCGGCGGCCGGCCGCGGAGCAAGCATAGCGAGCAGAGTGTCGGCTCCGGTGACCAGCGAAATGGCGGTCAACCGCGTCGGATCCACACCCTGCGTACTGGAAACGATGATAGTGTCCCCAACCTTAACATCCGCGATCGAAATAGTTGGCAATCTCTCGAGCATGTCGTTGATGTTGAACCCGGGTCGTCCACCGGGTCCGCCTGCTCCTGGTGCGCCACCTTGCGGTCGAGCCGGCGCCCCGCCCTGTGCTTGTTGACCGCTGCCCGCCGGGGGAGCGCCGCCACCGGGGCCACCCGGTCCGCGTCCCAAACCACCCATCTCAGAAGGAAACCGGCGCAATACCGCATCGTGCTTTACGATGATCGTGAGCGGATGTTTCTTTTCCAACTCGTTGATCTTGATCTCGCCGGTAGCAGGATCAACTGCCGTGACAACTCCACCGACCGTGCGAAAACTTCCGGTTACGACTTTTTCCGCATTGAAGTGCAACGGATCTGCCGGACGATCACCGAGTGCGCGTAACTGGTCGCCGACTTTTAATTCGCTGAACTCACTCGGCTTCGCATCACCAAACTTGATCGAGTCGGGCGCGTATCGTTTCATCTCGGTCTTATCGTTAAGAGCGATAACCACTGACTGCGTACCGGCCATCGTCCGGTTCGAAATCGTGATCTCTTTGCTTTCAGGCTTAAGCGCCGTAATCACGCCGAGTATTCCACGCCGGCGCCACTCGATTCGTTCCGCTTCTGCCTTCTTCGCGAGATCGCCCTTGGTCATCACGATAACCATGAGGGCCGGCACTGATTTTTGATCAGCGGAGACAGTCCCGCGCGCCATCACGCGATCGCCTTCAGCCAGATCGGCAAAGGTCACGTCCGTGGCGTTGGTCAACGACTGCTCGCCGGGCGCGAGCTTTTTGTACGTCGTCTTATCACTCAGCGACACGGTAACCACCGAACCCGCGTCAGTCTTGATCGTCAATTGCTTCGTCGCTGCGTCGATACTCGCAATCGCGCCAATCGCGTGTTTGGCGGCGATGTTTGGATCGCCCCCCTGAGCAAAAGTAGCCGAAGTTAATGCTAGTGTGATTAGTCCTATCGCGACGGCGAAAAAGAACGTCCTCATTACTTGTCCCTTTCTGTCCTGTTAGGTGAACACCGCAAAGCGCGGATTTATGACCGGCAAGTACAGTTTTTTGGTTACGTACCGTGCCTCATTATGACTGGCTTGCGTTCCAACCCACTCTATAACGAGCGGTCAGAGCCAGTCCGAAACTGATAATCAGTATAAAAGCTGCCATAAACGGCCAAACATAGGGGAGTGAGGTTAACAATACCCAAAAACTCGTCCCCAGTAATAACGCTACCGCCTCTGAATTCTTAGCAATGGGGACATATTTTCTTTGCAGCCAGCGACCCGTGGCGGCGTACAGGATGACTCGGCCGAACAACCCGGCCACGAGCCACAGCAGCAACGCCAGCAACCCGATCACAACCGAGATCGGTTCCGGCAAAATGCGGAGACATAACAGCACGCCGACGAAGACCACTATCAAACCGATCAGACCAATCGCCGCCACCCGTATGCTGGTCAACTGCAAGCGCGCCACGCCGCGGCTGATAGTGCCCGGCATAACCGCCGTGAACGCCAGCGACACCACGAACCAAAACAGCACCACGAGCAGACGTGTTCCGAGGTACGTTGGCGTCAGATGAGGACTGAATAGCCCGGTCGGATTCTGCATCATCTCGCGGAGTTCCTGCTGGTAACCCGCGTACATGATCGTGATTGCTTCAGTCTTTCGATTCGGATGCGCGTCTTCGCTGCGGTAAATGCCACCAAAGACCATCACGTCGCCACCAATGCGCGCGCCTGATTTCTGAATGATCGAACCACCGATCGTGGCGACGTCGCCTTCGACCGTTCCCTCCACAATCACGTCGCCGCCGAGAGCGATAGCTTCTTTTGCGGTTCCGGTTATTCTGACGGAGTTGCCCAATCCGTAAACGGTGCCTTCGTTATTTCCGCTTATCACCGTTTCTTTTTCGCCTGGAGCGCTTTGTGCGCTGGCAACGCCGACGAGCAGTAATACCCATAGCAGCAGCGCGAAAAAGCGATTCAGGTCTAGTGTTCCGGGAGAGAGTTGGAATGTGGCGGAATCAGCTTGTGAGTAACTAAAAGCCATTGCCGAGGCAACTCCTTATTCCGTTGCGCTCGTGCGATGGTAATGGGAAAGCAAGCGCGACAATACGAGAACGGCGACGGCAAGCAGGACCAGTAATGGACCAGACCAACCCGATTGAATCTTGCCGCTCAAAACTTTGAAAACTACTACCAATCCGATGACTGCGTCATAAACAGCAGTCGCTGCGAACTCAACGAGACTAAAAATTTTCGTGACGAATTTTTTTACGAAGACAACCACGGCATAACGAGTCGTAGCACCCATGAGGGCAAATCCACTCAGCGCCAGAATCATGCAGATAGCAAGGGCCTTGCGATTTTCGGAACGTGTGCGAACACCGCTCATGTCGCTGGTAGCGCGAGCGGCAACCCGGCGCGAGAAATCGGCGGGTACGGGAATGTCTCCACTTTTGGTGGTTAATGCCGAGTCCAGCTCACAAACAAAAAGGCGATGAGCTCTCAATTCAAACTGACAATCAGCGCAATCTTTTAAGTGATCTTCCAGGCGTAGCGTGAGGTCCGCGTCCAATTCCCCATCAACGTAAGCGCCGATCAGGTTCTGTTCGCAAATTTTTTCCTGAGCTATTGCCGTTGCGCTCATTAAATGCCGGTGATGCCCCTTTCAATAAACTGTTGCCGCATCATCTCGCGTGCGCGGAAGAGGCGGTTCTTGACTGTGCCGAGGGGCAGGCCAGTCACGTCGACGATCTCTTCGTAACTGAGGTCTTGTGAGTGACGGAGAATAATCAACTCGCGATAGTTGGCTGGCAGCGTTCGCACTACTGACTCGATCTCGCCGCGCCGTTCCTTCCGTTCGCTTTCCTGCTCAGGTGTTAAGCGAGTGCTCTCGACGGGGAGATCGAACTGATCGCCTTCGGGTCCCACGACGAGCGACTGTTCGCGCGTGGTGTTACGTCGCAGATGGTCGACGGCTGAGTTGTGCGCAATCTTGTAGATCCAGGTGGAGAACTTGAATTCCTCGCGATAGCGGCGGAGCGAACTGTAGACCTTGATGAAGATTTCCTGAGTGAGATCGAGGGCCGACTCGTAGTTGCCGACCATGCGGTAGACGTAAGCGGAAATGGGGCGCTGGTAGCGGCGGACAAGTTCTTCAAAACTACCTTCGACGCCGCTGACGGCAGTAGCCACAAGCTCGCGGTCCGAGGCCGCGGTCAGATCTCGTGAAAAGGCACGGGAAACGGAGGGGGCTGCAAGACTCATAATACAGGGGTGTTACGTGCCACTAAACGGGATTGTTTCAGATAAAAATCCGCGTTAATCCACGTAAATCTGCGGTTTACCAGGACATGGTCGCAAGACCGGCCGGGGCGGCGATGGAGTCGAAGTTGAACTCGCGGTTGGGTAGTTGTAATCCGAGGTCTTCGGCCCCAAGCGGGCGCAGGTCGCCGCCAGTGGTTTCGTTGACGATCTCACCGGCGCGTTGCTTCGTGATGCCCTCGCCGATGACCATCAGGCGCGCCAATCCCTGTCCAGCCCCTGTTTCCGGCACACTCCGGTCGCGATAGAACAACAGGAATCGATAAAACTCATCCTCAAACTCGTCTTCGGTACAGGTCACCGTGCGCACAATCAACGGATGCTTGTCGCGAAAGATAACGCCCGTGAACCCCTGGCTCGAGCCACTCAACAACAACGAATCCCCGGCCGAACCATTTCGCACCAGCCATTGCGCTTCCCCGAGATGCCGCGGCAGGATCAAACCGGCGCGCCAGCCCAACGTGTCCAGCACCGCTTCATACTCGGCGAGAATTGCTTTCCGAACCGCAATCACGAGATAACGATCACGCCCCTGCGTGTCTTTCTGAAGCCGGTCTTTGGAGATCGAAAGCTCTTCGAGCGTCGCGCCAAAACCACGCTCGATCTTCCAACGCAAAACTTCCTGCGCTTCGCCGGCTGACTGCGACTGGTTTTCCATAGTCATAACCAGCGTTCTCGTAGTCGCTTCCGGCAAACTGAGCGACCAACGTTTCTGTCGCAGCAAACCGGCGCTGGTAGCGAGGTCTTTCAGGACAGCGGCGAGCTGCGCGCCGTTCACAATGTTTTGTTCGTCAAAACTCGGACGAACGAGTGACTCGTCGATGTTGAAGGTGGCGGCGCGGCGCAGTTTGCACGCTGACCCTCGGGTGCGCTCCAGTTGGACCACTGAAGCGACACCTTTTTCGAGGCCGAGAGCTGTTGCGGGATACCAGGGATCGATGAATCGTGACAGGAGATTAGCCATCGGCAGTTGTTACCATTCGCGATACGACGTGCCGTCGCTGGCCGTGTCTTCGGCGAGACTGTGAACGTCAGTCAAACCCGTTCCGCCTTCGAGTGAATTTGGGTCGTCGCCCATCTCCTGTTGCCATTCTTTCTGTCCGGTGAACGGGTCAACCGGAACCTCGCGCATGTAACCGGCGCTGACAAGTTCATCGAGTGACTGCGGCAGGCGTTGCTTGTCAGCCGCAAACTGATCGATCAATGTTCGCATCTTGCGGAGGTCGTCCTTCAGCACAGCCTCACGAGTCTGCATTATCGTTTTCTGATACTGCGGCAAAGTAATCGCAGCCAGGATGATGATGATCGAGATCACGATCATCAACTCCAGCAGCGTAAATCCTGCCGCCAGCAATTTGTTTCCTGTCCGGGATTTACCAGTCACTGTACCTCTCCCCATTCAATGCTGTCTCTTTCGACTTTGAGCGCACGTCGAAAACGTTTTCACCGCCCCACGATCCGGCGTCGGCGGTGTCGTAAGAAGAACGAAAGTCCCACTCGGCTTTGCCCGTGATCGGATCCACCGGCATCCCGCGCAAGTAGACCTTTGTCTTGGTTGACACCTGGCCCACTTCAGTTGCCGCTACTCCCTGTTGACCACGCCCGCCCATCGAGCCTCTCGGCACTACGTTGACTCCGTTAACAAGGCTCTCGAGATCCGGCGGATAGTGATCCGGATTGTCAACGCCGAAGATCGTGCAGTCGCTGATCACAACCTTGCTGCGCGGATCGAGAAACACGTTCTGCTGTTGCTGCGCCTGTTGCTGCGGTGTCAATGCCGCACCGGTACAGACCATGCCGACAGTGTCGCGGTGAAACTCGTCAATCGCTGTGCGAATCTGGCGCAGCGTTTCACGGAGCTGTTGCTCCTTTTGACGCTTTACCGACACCTTTACCAGCGGCAACACACCCAGAGTCAGGATGGTCAACACGGTGACGGTGATCATCAGTTCGATTAGTGAAAAGCCTCTGTGTCGCATTTCTTTCACGCGTCCAGTGCTCGCAAAAAAGCACAAAAAGCACAACTGAGATAGAGCAGACGTTTGCGCTTTTTGTGCCCTTGCCGGCTAAAAACCATCTACTGCTTGACGGTTGCGGTTCCCTGTACGACCTCCGGCGCAATGTCGCGCGAGTCAGTGGCTACAAGGTGCAACGTCTCCTTAACAAATACCAGCGACGCATTGCCTTCGCCGATGGCTTCGACATCGATGAAGAGCAGTGGTCCGGATCCCTTGAACGATCCTTTTCCGTTCAGACTCGAAATCGAGATCATACAGGTGCCCGCCGCCTGATCTATCAAAGGTGTAAACAGCGGCGCTGTTTCGCCAGTGGCAGGCAGAATACTGCCGGCACTAAGCGCAGTCACCTTTACGACTTTCGGATCGAAGCGCAAGGCAAGCAATGCCAGATTGAGCGATACATCCGAGTTCAACTGAACTGCGTAACGACGCTTCTCACCCACCTTCAACACGTCGCCCTCCGGTAACAGACTGAGTTGGGCCACACGCGTTGCGCCTGGCGCAGGAGCAGCAAGCGAAGTCTCGGTTGGTTTAGGCAAAGACGTCAGCACTGCATTCTGATTTCCCGCACTGCTGGTGTTGACTGTCGCCACATTCGCCGCTGCTTGATCGCTAATCAGCGACTTCGGCGCGGGCACAAACGATGGCGACTCTTCGGTCGCAGCAGGCTTGTTGTTCACAGCAGTGGTGGTTGCGGTCGTCGTCGCTGCCGGTGTCGCGGGAGCCGGCTGGAACGAGAACGTACCGGCCGGTGGCGGTAAGTTCGCAGGTGTGGTGTTCTGCGCAGCAGTTTCACCACCCGGCTTCACGACCGGCGCATCCGGGAGTTGCAGGTTGACGTTTCGCGGCAACGCGCGCGCGGCGGCAATGTGATCCTCACGATCGGCTTCACGAATCATTTCCGCGAGCGAACCGGTGGTTGGCGATTGCAACGTACCGCTGGGTCTCATCTCTTCGTCGCGCGGAGTCACGGCCGGAGCACGCAGCACGCGCGGTGTCACAGAGATCACGATATCGATCGTGCGATTGTCTTTGGTCGGCGAAGTGAACAGACGTCCGAGGATCGGTAACCCGCCGAGAAACGGCAGGCCCTGCCGCCCGTTAGTCATAATGTCCTGCGAGACGCTCGCCAGCATCATGGTGCGATTGTTCTGGATGCGAGCAGTGCCGGTGATCGTGCGCTCAGTGAAGGTTGGGGTTAACGAATTCACCCCGAGAACATCTTTCGATTCGATGTTCATCTTCACTTGCACGTCGAGGTTCGGAAACACCTGCGGGGTGAACTTCAGCGTTAGACCAGTCGGTTCATAATTGATGACCGGGAAACCGCCGCCGAAAAGATTGCCGTTGTTAGGGGTTGGGGAACTTTGTGTCACACCGAACGGATAAGCCTGCGCTGTTTGTACCGGCACACGTTGACCGATGCGCGCCGTCGACTCTTCACCGTTGAAAGCATGCACCTGAGTCGAAGCGATCAGCTTCGTGTTGTTTTTGCTTTGAAACGCAGTCAGGATCGACGGTGGTAGCACCAGAGCGGCTGCCAGTGCTGTCGGATTTGTGATACCCAGATTTACGCCCCGTCCCTGACTCCCATTGACCACTGCGTTATCCGTCAACAGCGCGAACCCGGGCGAACCGCCGATATTGAAGTTTCCACTGCCAATCTGGTTACCGAGCTGGAACAGATCGCTCTTCGAGATCTCATAGATGCTGACGTCCATCACGACTTCAGCGCGATCCTTGTCGACGCTCTGCAACAAGTCGCCGATGAGACGAACGTTCTCCGCGGTATCGCGCACCGTCAAACTGTTGGTGGCATCGTCAGGTACGACGATCGTCTGCGGACGACCTACTGACGGCGGAATTGCTTGCTGGACCAGAGTGCGTGCGTCAGCCGGTTTCATGTTTGAAAGATAGAACGTGCGCAGCACGAGTTGTTGATACTGCGGGCGGCGCGCCTGATCGGCTACGAGAATTGTTCTGCGGCTGAGTTTCTGAAAGAAGAGTCCTTCCTGAAGGAACAGGTAATCAAGCGCCTGTGCGGTCGTAACGTCCTTCAAGTTGATATCAACCTGACGCGATTGCGCAAATGACTGCCGGTCGAAGATGACGTTGAGATTCAACTGTTCGGCAAGAGTGCGAATCAACTGTTTGAGATCGCCCTTGACGTCGACGACGCGAAGCTGCTGTTGCGAAGGAGTCGCGAAATCCTGCGTCTGAGCGCTGGCCGGCGTGATGGTGGCGCCGTCTGTTGAAGTGTCACCGGACTTCGGTGGCGTGCGGCCTTCCTTCACCGCCTGCAAGCGCAACATGCGCTCCATCTCCGACACCGCTAACTCGTTTACCGGATCGTAACCGTAGGCCTGGCGGAAAGCGTTGTAAGCACCGACGTAATCACCTCGTTCCGACAGCGACCTCCCTTGCTGCATGTAGGTCTGCGAGGCGTTGAAACTCGCGCGGCGAAAGTGGAGCTGGTACTCCATGTTCGAAGGGTCGGCAGCCACGGCCAGCGTGTATTCCTGGGCGGCCTTGTCCCACTGCTGCTGCTTTTCGTAATCCATGCCGCGTTTGAAGTTCTTGTCGCCCTTCTTGGCGAAGGCGGTGATGGGCAAGGACAACAAGCTAATGGCAAGAAGCAACGAGATTAGTGTGCGAGTTCGTGTGTTGTTATTCATGACTTCTACTCGGTTTCGGGAGGTGGAAAGTTTAGCGACCTAATAATGCCGCCGCGACACCTGGTTTGCAAGATCAGAACAGCCAATTCCTTTACACGCAAGGGGATTTTTTCAGTTCCGCTTATCTGCCGGGGATTCTATCGGGGTTACATGGCTGCGCTCAGTTCGTCAACGAACGTTACGCGATTGATTTCGTGCAAAGTCGAAATTCCGGTGAAGACCTTCTGCAAGGCCGATTCTCGCAAGCTCTTTAACCCTTCGGCCTCGGCCGCGCGCCGCACTTCGGAGCCGGGCCGTCGCTCAACGATCATCTCGCGGATATTATCCGACAAATCCAGTAATTCGTGAATAGCCGTCCGGCCGCGATAACCAGTGTGGTTGCATGCATCACAACCCACGTTCATATAAAAAGGCTTGTCACGATAGACGTCGGGCCGCAGACCCGATTCAGTCAACTCCTCATCAGTCGGGTGATACTGCCGCTTACAGTAAGCGCACAACATGCGAATCAGACGTTGGGCCAACACGCAATTCAGTGACGAAACAAAGTTGTAAGGCTCGACGCCCATATTCAGGAAACGGCCAATCACGTCGATCACGTTGTTCGCGTGTACAGTCGTAAATACGAGGTGACCGGTGAGCGCGGATTGAATTGCGATCTGCGCCGTTTCCGTATCACGAATCTCACCGACCATGATCTTGTCCGGATCGTGACGCAGGATTGAACGAAGACCACGATCGAACGTGAGTCCTTTCTTTTCGTTCACCGGAATCTGCGTGATGCCGTGCAACTGGTACTCAACCGGATCCTCAATCGTAACGATCTTGTCTTCTTCGTTTCTAATCTCGTTCAGCGCCGCGTAGAGCGTAGTGGTCTTGCCGGAGCCGGTTGGACCAGTAACGAGGACCATGCCGTATGGCTCTGCGATGTAACGTCGAAACTTGCGCAGATCCTCTTCAGCAAAACCGACGACGTTTAAATTAAGGTTGCGGAACTCTTCGTTGATCTGCTCTTTGTCGAGAATACGAATGACCGCGTCTTCGCCGTGAATCGTCGGCATGATCGAAACGCGGAAGTCGACGTTGCGTCCTTTATAACGAACACGGAAGCGACCGTCCTGCGGTACGCGACGCTCGGCGATGTCGAGTTCAGACATGACCTTGATACGCGAGATCAACGTCTGGTGATATGCAAGATCGATCGGATCGACTTTCGCGTACAGCGCGCCGTCGATTCGATACTTGACCTGCACTTCCGTGTCGCGAGTTTCGATGTGAATATCCGACGCGCGCGACTCCATCGCGTTGTAGATGATCGTGTCGACCAGCTTGATGATGGGCGACATCTCGGCGTCGGTCGCCAGACGATCGAGATCGAGCACTTCCTCGCCGTGCTCAGTTTCTTTCACAAGTGAGATACGAAAACCGGAGGCAGCTTCCTGCAATACGCGCTGCGTCGTGTCGCCTTTTCGCAAAACAACTTCGACCGCGCCTGCGGTTGCAACGTGTGGCACGACGCGCGTTCGTAACGTGCTTGACAACTCATCCAACCGCTCGAGGTCGGTCGGATCGGCCATCGCGATGTGAAGTCCTTTTTGATCGCGCTTGAGCGGCACAAACTGATGCCGGACCATCAAGTCGACCGGAACTTCCGTAAACAGTTCGTAATCGATCGGCGATTCGCGATCGGGCGGCAGCAAATCGACAAACGGCAAGCGGTAACGACGCGCCAGTTCCATCGCCGCCTTCATCTCGGGCGGTGTATGCTCCTCGCCGTTACTGCCAGTTTGTCCGGCTGGCGGCGCGGTCTGGATTACCGGATTTTCGTTTTCCGAGATTTGCTCCATAGTTACTTCTTAAACTGCTAATTTACCGATGACCGGTAACGCCTGCGCCGTTCGAAATTGACTGGATGATCGGGAGGTAAATCGCGAGGAGGATCGTCACTACAACCCCGCCCATGACCACAAGAATCGCAGGCTCGAGCGTGGTCGTCAACTGTTCCAGTCGCACTTCAGATTCAGCGTCGTAAAAGACCGCCACTTCGTCGAGCATCTCCCGCAAGCTGCCCGATCGTTCGCCGATGCCGATCATGTCGATCGCCAGCGGCGGCATCCACCCGGCTACCTCCAAACTCTCCGTAAACGACCGCCCTTCGCGAATCATCGGCAGAATCGACGAGCTGCGACGCCGCAACTCCAGATTCGTAATCGACTCTGACGCGATTTCCCACGATTCGACGAGGGTGATACCGCCGGCGAGCAAGGTTGCCAGTGAGCGAGTAGCCTGGGCTACAGACAATTGCACCGCCAGGCTACCGGCCAACGGAATCTTTAGAATCAGTTTACTGATGGCGAGTTTGCCGTTCGGTGTGCGAGACCAAATAAATAATACGACCGCGCCGCCGATCACGAGTGGAGCGAACCAAAACACGTTTGACGACATCCAGCGCGAGATTCCCACCACGATCTGAGTCACGATCGGCAATTCGTTGCCAAAGCCGGAAAACAGTTCCGACATGCGCGGCACAACGTAGATCGTCAGGAACGTGACCATACACGCCGACGCAAAGAGCAGGAACGTCGGATACGCGAGTGCGCCACGAATCTTACGTCGCAGGGCGACGTTTCGACGCATGTAAGTCACATATCGACTCAAAACTTCATCGAGCGCGCCCGAGCGTTCGCCGGCAAGGATCGAAGCAGTGTAGATGCGGGGAAAGATCTTGCCCTGCGAGGCGAATGCGTGCGAGAGGGCTGCGCCGCCACGGATCTGATCTTCGACGTCGCCCAGTACGGCGCGGAGTCGCGCAGAAGCGGCGCGTTTGCGCAGCATCGAAATGGCCTGAAGAATGGGGATACCGGCGCGAACGAGCGCCGCCAGTTGCTGGTTAAACAGGAGGAAATCGTTGGCTTTGACCTTGGGATGTGCGCCGGCCCGGCCAAAGCTGGTCAAAGCGGCGACGCCCGCGGTTCGCGGAGGGGTAACGTTAAAGACGCGAAAACCCTCGCGTTCGAGCCGCGTCCGCGCTTCCTGCACGCCGGTGGCCTCGACAGTGCGAGTCACGACTTCGCCGGCAGGTGTTCCCAATCTACAAATAAACTCAGCCATAGTTTGGATTTACCCGACTTGAGAATGACCGGGGAGTATATCTCACGCGCCACGTAAGCAGAAGTTGCATCCACTGATGACACGGATAATAGAACCGATTTACATATCCGTCCCAAATCCGTGTTATCTGTGGCTTCGTTACTTTTTATATTCAGTTTACGCGTTACCTTATTTGAGATCTGTGGACTAAACCCCCACAGTTATAAGAAATCAGCATTTATCAAGGAGTTTCAACCGTGAGTGCACCGATGAATCAACCCCTCAACGAAACACCAGTTCCGGCCCAAATACTCCAAATCATAATGAATTTTTGGAGTTCGCGCGCCGTTTACGTCTTTGCGAAGCTCGGCATTCCCGATCTGCTGAAGTCGGGTCCCAAAACTGCCGAGGAGCTCGCTTCAGCCACCAAAATGCATGCTCCGTCGCTCTACCGAGTGTTACGGGCGCTGTCGAGCATCGGATTCGTAAGCGCCACTGCCGGCGGACGTTTCGCCCAAACCCCTTTATCTGAAGCCCTCCTAACCGATGCGCCCGGCACTTTCCGTTGGTTCACGATTTCAGAGTTGGGCCAGGAACACTATCCCGCCTGGGGCAACTTGATGCACAGCGTCAAGACGGGGGAGATCGCCTTTGATAATTTCTTCGGCGCCGATATCTGGAAGTACTTCGAACAGAATCCGGAAGATGCATCCGTTTTCAACAACTCGATGAGCGGCGTGACTGCCGCGATCAACGAGGAGATCCGTTCACTTTACGATTTTTCGTCTTTCGGAACGGTCGTTGACGTGGGTGGCGGTCATGGCGCTCTGATCACGTCAATCCTGCAGGCCAATCCAAAAATAAAGGGCATTCTGTTCGACGCTCCTCAGGTAATTGAAGGCGCGAATGCAAAGATAGAGTCGGCCGGACTTACCGATCGCTGCGAAACGGTTGGCGGTGATTTCTTCAAGTCGGTTCCCGGGGGCGGTGATGCCTACGTTATGAAGTGGATCATTCACGACTGGAATGACGAGCGAGCGATCACCATCCTCAAGAACATCCGCAACCAGGTGCAAACCAATGGCAAGGTCATCATCGTCGACGCCGTTGTGCCTGAGAACAATGAGCCTGACTTTTCGAAGTTCTTCGATCTGAACATGATGGTGATGACGGGTGGCAAGGAACGCACCGAGAAAGAGTTTGCACAACTCCTCAACGCCGCCGGCTTCAAGCTCGTGCGAGTGATCCCCATGAAAGTCCCGGCCGGCATCATCGAAGCCGTGCCCGTTTAAGCATAGTTTCTCTGTGGTCCTCTGATGTTATGAAGCAAGCGGGTGCCGCTTTCGTTTACCCGAGAGTGGTTTAGACTCACGGTTGACATGAAACTGAAAGGAGGCACCCGCTATGAACCACATTATATATTGCGGCGTCGACTTTCATGCACGTCAACAAACCATTTGCTGTTTGAAAACTGAAACCGGAGAGCTCACTAGCCATGAGCTCAAGCACGACCCTAAGGAAGCCGTCCGTCAGTTCTATGCGCAACTCGGCGGTCCGGTAATCGTGGGCCTCGAGGCCAGTGGTTATACGCCCTGGTTCGAAGAACTGATAGCAGCCCTGGGGCATCAGGTCTGGCTCGGGGACGCTACCGAGATTCGGCGGCGCGCCCGGCGCCGGCAAAAGAACGACCGGCGCGATGCGGAACTGATCCTGGACTTGCTGGTCCACGATGAGTTTCCACGCATTCACCGCCCCAATCCGGAGAGTCGCGAGATCCTGCGCATGCTGCGTTACCGGCATAAGCTGGTGAAGGTGCGGACGCTCATCAAGAACAGCTTGCAATCGTTGTCGATTCAAGCCGGTCTTTCGTTACAGGCCCGCTTGTTCACTCGGCAGGGGACCCAACAACTAGCGGCCCTGACGATGTCGCCGGTAATGGGGCAACAACGACAACAATGGCTGGAGTTGCTGCAGGAACTCAACCAGCGCATTACGGAAACGGAGCGGTGGCTCAAACAAGCGGCGCTCTCAGACCCGCGTATCAGTTTGTTGCGCACTCATCCGGGGTTGGGTTTGCTCAGTTCCTTAGGGATCGTGCATACGCTTATTCCCGTGAGTCGCTTTGCCACTACGCGTAAGGTAGCCGCCTATGGCGGCTTTGAGCCGATGGAACGCTCGTCGGCGGACAAGAAACGTTGCCTGGGAATTAGTAAAGCCGGCTCCCGCTTGCTACGGTTTTTGTTAATAGAGGCAACGCAGACGGCCGTCAAAACTGACCCGGAGTTAAAACGTTTCTACCATCGCCTGACACAGCGCCGTGGCAAACCAAAAGCCAAAGTGGCCGTGGCCAGGAAGTTACTCATACGCAGCTTTATCATGCTGCGCGATGAGATTAACTATGCGGAGTTTCAACAACGAGCCATCGCAGCTCGGCTGGCCCGTGAGTTCGCTAGGCCTAACGTGCCTGTTCCTCTGATTGGGCAGCCAGCCTCTCCTGCTAAGGGCTAAGAGGAGAGAGCGAATGGAACTTCATGGTTTCCCATAACCGCATAGATGATTGAGCGTAGTTTCGCTACGGCTCAATGGAAGTATCGCTAACGATGTTTACGACTCAGTTTCATGTCAAAGAACAAGGGGCAGCTAAACCAATTCATAGGCGCCGCTGGCGTCAGGACGAAAGTGTGCTTAAAAAGTTCTTGACATCGATCGTCGCTTCATAGATGCGATCTCTGCGTATAAGGGCGCTTTTCAAAACGCAGAGCTCGCAGAGGACTAAGAGAACAGCTAGATCTTGCGCCAAGCGATACCACTGTCCTAGAATGGCCGTGCAGCACAGCAAAAAACTTGAAACGCGCGCGGCCGTCTCCCCGTGAACATTTCATGCTCCGGTTTGAAAGTCGGGCATCACTCGTTCCCAAACGAGCATCTGTGTTGACAGTTCCCTTTCGAGCCCTGACCGGTACTTAAAAAATTGAATCGCCGAACGTAGACCGGGGGTGACATGCATTTACCGACTCGTTACGCCACCAAGATTGGGGCGGCTTCCATCTCGCTACTCGCCGTCACAGTGTTCTTTACACTGGCAGCGCAGAGCCAAAATCAGGATCCTGCTCCTGCTCAGGATAAACCTGCTGCCCCCGCTGCTTCTCAAACGCCCTCTCCTTCACCCGCGCCTAAAAAACTGGGCACCGAACTCGACGATCGTTCACTGATCACTAACACCGACCTGATTACTCTGACTGTAACCGTCACTGATACCTACGGACGTTACGTATCAGGACTCAGCAAAGGCGCATTTGCCGTCTTCGACAACAAACAGCAACAGGAGATCACATTTTTCAGTGACGACGATTCACCGGTTTCAGTAGGCGTGATTTTCGACGTTTCCGGTTCGATGAGTGGCGACAAGGTAAAACGAGCCCGCGACGCGCTGAGCAAGTTCATTCAGACCAGTCATGATTCCGACGAGTATTTCCTGATCGCCTTTAACTCGAGAGCACAGTTACTGCTTGACAGAACTCGCGACGGCGATTCGGTTCTCAATAAGCTGACGTTCGTCGATACCAAGAGCCAGACCGCACTTTACGACGCCTGCTACCTTGGGGTTGAGAAAGTGCAACGCGGCGCACACCCAAAGCGCGCGCTGCTCCTCATCAGTGATGGCCAAGACAACGATTCTCGGTACACCTTCAACGAACTTCGGAAGCTCTTGAAAGAGTCGGATGTAACGCTCTATGCCATCGGCATACTGAGCGGCAGCGACGCGGGCAGCTCGCTCGGCATGGAGGGCCAGGGAATTCTCGATGAGCTTTCGGGCGTGTCTGGAGGCAAGGCATTCTTCCCGCGCTCCGCGGCGGAAATGGACGATATTTTCGAGCAAATCGCGCTGGAGTTGCGGCACCAATACTCGATTGGATACAAACCCGACAGTTTCGTTAATGACGGCAAGTGGCACCGCGTGAAGGTCAAAGTTACCCCGCCGCGCGGTCTGCCGCGTTTGTTTGTGCGCTCAAAGGAAGGCTATTACGCCACCGCCGGAGCTCGTTGAAGTTTGGCTTTCGGCAACGCGGAATTGGCTCCGCAGCATCTCTTGGACGTGTGCGTGTTGCCCCAGCCTTGCGCGTTGTGGTTTTAGGCTGACAGGATTACATGGTTAACATGACCGAATTCGAAGTGTTAATCATCTGATCCTGTCTATTAGTGTTGGGTTCGAGAGGAGTTTTGAGCGTTGTTTAGCGAGCGGAATGTGAGAAAAACCGGAGTACTTGCGGTTTGTGCGTTGCTGGTCTCGACTTTTGTAGTCGCAGGTTTTAGTCAGGAGCGACCGCGCAGTACCCAGCCTTCTGCGACACCCACCCCAACTCCGACGCCGCAAACCACTCCTCGGCCTGACGGTCGTACCGCGCCGACTCTGGGTGAACCGCCACCACCGCCACGTCTCAAACCAACTCCGACGCCGACGCCGCCTGAGGAGCTGGACAAAGACAGCATCATTCGCATCAACGCGGAACTGGTCCAACTTCACGTGCGCGTGATCGATCGAAACAACAAGCCAATCAACAACGTCGCGCAAAGCGAGTTTCATATTTTTGAAGACGGCGTGCCGCAGACGATCGAGACCTTCACGCGTGAAGAGGTGCCGATTAGCTACGGACTCGCGGTTGATACTTCCGGTTCACTGCGTTCTCAGTTACAGAGCGTGGTCGACGCCGGCAAGACAATCATCAACAGCAACAAGCGCGGTGACGAGACTTTCCTGGTCCGGTTTATCAGCAGCGATAAAATCGAGACGGTGCAGGACTTCACCGACAACAAAGAGCAGTTGATGGATGGTCTCGACAGTTTTTACGTTGAAGGTGGCCAGACAGCGATCATCGACGCTGTTTATCTGTCAGCAGAGCACGTTTCCGAGTATCGCAAGGGCGATGAAAGCGATCGCCGGCGTCGCGCTCTGATCGTCATCACTGACGGTGAAGACCGCAATAGTTTCTACAAACAAGAACAGCTCTTTGCCCGTTTGCGTGAGGAAGACGTACAGATCTTCGTGATCGGCTTTGTCAACGAACTGGACAAAGAAGCTGGACTCATTCGCAAGAGCCCGCGCGACAAGGCAGTCAACCTGATCAACAGGCTTGCGAGTGAAACCGGCGGTCGGGCTTTCTTTCCTGAGTCAATCTCGCAGCTGCCGGAAATCGCCAATGAGATCATCAGAGATCTGCGTACGCAGTATGTGATCTCTTACAATCCGACCAACAAAACGCAGGACGGCACCTATCGCGCCATTAAGGTGACGGTGGACCAACCGAGAGGTGATTCCGACAAACGCATTGCGCTCACTCGAACCGGACGCCTCGCGCGCAAAGAAGGCGCGGGCACGCCCCGTCCACCGGCCGTGAGGATGCCCGGAACTACCACACCAAATAAAAAACCTTAGCTTTATGTCTTTGAATAAAGAACAAGTCACAGTTTTATCGGACTATTTTTCTTTGGTTCCTTTTTGTGGCTTCCGTTTGTACTTCGTGCCGTGTCTCGTCGCCGCCTCTTCAATCGAATGCGTGGTGGTGAGCACGTCGTCCTTTCGCGCGAGCTCAATCAGTCGCTTGTAGTAATTGCGCAACGCATCAATCTCAGGCTCGCTTAAATCCTCGACATCGATCAAACGATTACTGGCGCCTTCCAGAGCCGCGACGATCTCGTTCAGTTTGAGATGAATGGCAAGCGCGTCTTTGTTCTGCGCGCGCTGAATTAAAAACACCATCAGGAAAGTGATGATCGTCGTTCCCGTATTGATCACGAGTTGCCACGTATCGGAATAGCGGAAGATTGGTCCTGTGATGGCCCAGACGACTATCACTCCAACCGCGATAACAAATGCGCCCGAGGTTCCGGTGGCTCTGGTAGCATGGTGGGAAAACTTCTCGAGTAGTTCACTTATGATATTTCTCTTTCGCGGCATCGTTGTTCTCCCAGAAAAAAAAAATCAAGAGGGATCAATTTTCGAGGGGAACTAACGAGAGGGCGAGCAGGGGTTTTGAACTAACCTTTGGCTCTAACCGAACCACTGATCTTCTTGCGCGTGGTTTCGCCTGTGTTCAAGACGGGGATTCCGAGATCTACATCAGAATGAGGTTGAGGGATCACGTGAGTGGCGACTACTTCGCCGACGCGCTTGCCTGCCGCTGCGCCTGCGTCAACCGCACTGCGAACCGCAGCGACGTCGCCACGCACGATCGCGGTGACGAGTCCGGCGTCGATCTTTTCCCAACCGACAAGGCGAACGTTCGCGGATTTCACCATCGCGTCGGCAGCTTCGATCATCGCCACCAGGCCACGACATTCCACCATTCCGAGTGCTTCAGGCATGCGATCCTCCAACTGAATGCTTAGTATAAGTCTTATTAGACCTATAGGACCAATTAGTTTCTCAGAGAATGAATCGGCGCAGGGATTCTGCCGCCGCGGCGAATGAAGTCCGCGCATGAGAAAGCGCTTACCGGCATGATCGGCGCGCTTCCCAGCAAACCGCCAAACTCCACCATCTCACCGACGTCGCGTCCGGGCACTGGAATGATTCGCACCGCGGTCGTTTTGTTATTCATTACTCCAATCGCCATCTCGTCCGCGATGATCGCAGCGATTGTTTCCGCAGAAGTCGAACCCGGGACAGCAACCATATCGATCCCGACCGAACACACGCTGGTCCATGCTTCCAGTTTAGCCAGTGACAACGCTCCTAGCTGTGTTGCCTCAATCATGCCTGCGTCTTCCGACACCGGAATAAACGCGCCGCTCATTCCGCCGACCGAGCCACTCGCCATCGCGCCGCCTTTTTTAACCGCATCGGTTATCAACGCGAGCGCGGCAGTCGTGCCGTGAGTGCCGGCGCGCTCGAAGCCCATCGCCTCGATGATGTTCGCCACTGAATCGCCCGGTACCGGCGTCGGCGCGAGAGACAGATCGATAATGCCGAACGGGATTCCGAGTCGCTTTGCCGCTTCCCTTCCCACCAACTCGCCCGCACGCGCGAGCTTGAAGGAAAGTTTCTTGATCGTTTCCGCAAGATCCTGCAACGGCAGGTCTCGATCCGCGTGCCGGACCGCGTGATGGACCACACCTGGACCAGACACACCGACATTAACAACAGCCTCAGCCTCACTTACACCGTGAAAGGCGCCAGCCATAAAAGGATTATCTTCGACCGCGTTGGCAAAACAGACAAACTTCGCGCATGCGAGTCCGCCCTGATCGCGAGTTCGTTCGGCAGCGTCTTTTATGATTCGTCCGACATGGCCCACAACGTCCATGTTGATACCGGCGCGCGTCGTCGCTGCGTTGACCGAAGAACACAGACGTTGAGTGCTCGAAAGTGCGGCGGGAATGGAGTCGAGAAAGCGAGTTTCGGAAGGAGTCGCGCCTTTCTGAACGAGGGCGGAATAGCCACCGATAAAATCCACTCCGACTGTTCCGGCGGCGTCGTCGATCGCGCGCGCAACCTGCACGAGATCGCCGCCGCGCGATCCTTCAGTGATCAGTGAAACAGGTGTTATCGAGATGCGTTTGTTTGCGACTCGAATCCCAAACTGTTCACCAATCTCATCGACGGTCGGCACGAGTCGCGCCGCAAACTTGCGGATCTTGTCACCCGCTTTTTGGGCCACACCAGCCAGCGAATCACTCGCGCAGTCGAGCAAACTCAGACCAAGCGTAACCGTGCGCACGTCGAGATGCTCCATCTCGGTCATCGCGACAGTTTGAAGAATCTCGGCCTGGGTGTATTCCATTATCCGATTACTTTGCTGGCAATGAGCAGCACAATGAACAGTACGAAGAATGCGGCCGCCACGAGGAGAAAACGGATGCTCGGATCGTACGCGGCCTGATCGATCATCACACTCGAGACTTTTCGTATGTGCTCTACGCGACCTCTGACTGAATGATCCGTAGGTCTGTGCACAACTACAGGCGCCGGCGTTGGCGTACTTTCCGAAGGTGGCGGTGGCGCGTTGTCGACGATCGTGTCGGCAGCAGAGATGTTGGTCGTGGCCGCTCGATGCTGTGGGATTGGATTGCCACACTGCGGACAGAACATCGCGTGCTCGCGCACACTCACGCCACAGGCAACACAACGACGTGCAATTTCCGGCTCTGACATACGAACTCTATATCCGATGCATCGCGTTAAAGAGATCTTCGCGCTGCGCGTAGATGCGAACGCCGAGCTTCTCGCCTTCCAACCGCAGTCGATCTTTCAACTCGGCAGTGCTTTCGCGCGCGCGCGACGTGTCGGCGATGATCACCATCGCGAATTTGCTCTGCACCACGGTCTGATTAATATCAATAATACTGCAACTCGCTTCGGCCAGAATCTGGGAAACACCGGCGACAATGCCGGGATGGTCCAAACCGAAGACCGAGATCACCATCCGATCCGATGAACCTTCGGCCGCACCCAACTGCGCCGCGCTACCACCAATCGTTGACGAAGGACTCGGAACGTTCGCAGTAGTTCGCACCTGATTATAAATGTCGGTGACCAATTGCTCGACCGTCGTATCGTCGACTGTACTTCCCAAGCGGTCGTAAACCGCTCGAGTGATTCGATAAATCAGGTCTTCATTGGCCATGCGAAGGGATGGGATCAGGGGTGGTTTGGTTAAGGTCTGCCATTTTCCTGTACGAGTCTGCGAGCCGCTTCGCGCATCTCCTCAGACGTCGTGTCGTTGATGTCAACGCGATCGACGATACCGACCACCGCCGCTTCGATCGACATGTCCTGATTGCCGATCGCGGATCTCGCGGCCTTACCGAAAGCGCACATCACCATTTCGCCCGTGCCTGCGCCGAGTCGATCGGCAACTACGACGATGTTGCGAGTCGGCTCTTTGTCGAGATCGTAAGGGTGTACAATCAGAAACCTGACGCCTTCGAGATCGGGCGTCTTCTTCGTCGACCAAACTGTGCCTACGACTTTTGCTAGAAACATTTAGCCACAGATTACACGGATTAGACTTTTGCAAAAATTTCCGCCGGATCGCCGATGTCACGCGCTGACGGTGTAATGATCGTTCGCGCGTTGATGTAGATCTTCTCGCCTTTTTGAATTGCGCGGCGCACGTCGTCTTCACTTACAAATTCGACCGCTTTTGAACCGTTGGTTGACGGCGGAGCGGGCTTGATCACCGGTGCTTCTTTGGGCGGCGGTGGCGGCGCCGGCGCGGTGTACATACTTCCCGCTTCACTCTCGATCACGGGCGATGGCAACGGCGAACTCGGTGCTTCGACGCGCTTGCCCGCAAGAAAACGATCGACGATCGCGGCTATCTCCTGACGATCGATCTTGCCGCCGGCGACCGCCGGTTGCTTTGCCGCGGCTGCCGGTTGCGACGCCGGTTGTGCACTAACTACGGGACGCACGCTCTTGACCGGTCGAGTCTCAAAAGCAACACGCTTGATGTCCATCAAATGCAGCGGCGAAACGTTGTCAGACGTCACATTCCCGCCCCACGATCCGCAACCGAGCGTCATTGATGGTGGTAACGCAGTCGAGAATCCGATCGCGCCGTGCGTCGTCGGCGTATTCACAGTGATACGCGACGCCGGCATCTCCGCGCCAAACTTCACCGCCGCTTCGCGTGAGCGCGTATGGATGCCGGCAGTGTGGCCCATACCACCATAGTGCAACACTTCCTGGGCGCGTTTCGCGCACGCTTCCAAACCGTCAACTACATAAAACGCGAGGATCGGCGAAAGCTTTTCCAACGACAACGGATAATCGCGCCCGACACCCGCCACGTCAGCAAGCAAACAACGCGTTCCCGGCGGCACAGTCAAGCCCGCCATCTTCGCTATCACTTCAACAGACTTACCGACGATCGCCGGATTAAGTGAACGCTGCGGAGTCGCAACGACTTTCCCGAGTTGATCTGCTTCAGCAGCGGAAAGAAAATGCGCGCCCTGAAGTTTGAACTGTTCGCGCACTGCCTGTTCGACAGGCGCATCGCAAATCACTGCCTGCTCTGAAGCGCAAATAGTTCCATTGTCAAAACACTTGCCCGTCAAAATATCCTGCACCGCTTTCGGAATGTCCGCAGTTCGCTCAACACACACCGGCACGTTGCCTGGTCCAACTCCAAACGCCGGCTTGCCTGACGAATAAGCAGCGCGCACGAGTCCGATTCCTCCGGTCGCGAGGATCACGGCAGTCTGCTTGTGCTTCATCAGCGTTTCGGTGCCTTCGATCGTCGCTGTCGACATGCATCCGATCGCGTCGGCAGGCAAACCTTCTTTGACTCCGGCCTCGCGCATTACGCGCGCGGTCTCGTTGATACATTTCGCTGCCGACGGATGCGGCGACAGCACCACAGTGTTACGCGATTTAATCGAAATGAGGATCTTGAAGATGGCGGTTGAAGTCGGATTCGTGGAAGGAACGATACCCGCCACAACTCCGCGCGGGCTGGCAATCTCTACAACGTCTTTCGACTCGGAAACAACACCCTTAGTCCGCAAGCCGCGAAAATAGTTCCAGACGTCTTCAGCAGCGAAGCGATTTTTCTCTCGTTTGTCGTCCGGAACGCCGTAGCCAGTCTCTTCGACGGCCATCGCTCCCAATCGCGCCGCGTCGGCCAGTGCGGCCTTCGCCATCGCTTCACAGATGCGATCGATCTTCGCCTGATCGAATTCAGCCACCTGTGCCTGTGCTCGATGCGCCGCCTCAACCAGGTCACGCGCCTGCTGTACTGAAACCAGATCCTTATCGACGGACATGACCAACTCCTAAAACATTTTAGCCGCGGATTACACGGATCTATCTCGAACGTTCTTTGTTGGCTTCGCGATTTCCGGCGCCCAACGATCGTCCCTGATCGCCCTGGCCCAACTGTCCGCGCGAGCCGCCACCCTGAAGAGCCTGTTCATCGGGGCTCAATCCGGTGCGTCCATTCACGGGCAGCACACGTTCGACTTCGGCGTGCGGTCGCGGGATCACGTGTACGCTGATCAACTCACCGACTCTGCGTGCCGCTGCCGCACCTGCATCTGTCGCCGCTTTAACCGCACCAACATCACCGCGCACAAAGATCGTCACATAGCCGGCGCCGATGTACTCCTTCCCAAGTAGTTGTACATTCGCTGCTTTGACCATCGCATCGGCGGCCTCAACTGCACCCACGAATCCTTTGGTCTCAACCATTCCGAGTGCTTCCAGGGGCATCTCTTTGTCCTCACTTTTGTCTATTGTAGAGATTAAAAGCGACTGTATTGGGTCACTGTTGCGTCAACGTACCACCGCAGGCGACAAGAAGCAAGAGACGCAGATCTTTTGCGAGACAAAAGTTTGACACCGTTTAGCAGCGCAAGCTATAGTGCAGAAAAAGTGGGAGTTGTACCTGATTCTTCAAGCGGCGCAGCGATAGACCTGGGGCAGTAATCCAACCAACCCGACGCCAGGATCGAGCGATTGGAGATGGCAGCGAGTATAGGCGAACAATTGCGACTCGCCCGCGAGGAGCGAGGCATTGGCCTACGCGAGATCTGCGATCAAACACGTATTTCCGTCCATTATCTCGAAGCCATCGAAGCCAACGACTACAAGCGCCTCCCCGGCGGTGTATTCAATCGTAGTTTTATCAAGGCCTATGCGAAGTGCGTCGGTTACGATGAACGCGAAGCCATCGAGGGTTATACGCGTTACTTGCGCGAGCATGGCGAGACGTCGGACGAGATCAACACGACGCCGCTGCATTCGAAAGTTTATACAGATACGCCGGCCACACGTTCACCGGTACTGACCGTCATCCTGGCGATATTAATTCTCGCGGTGCTGACCGCCGCCGCACTCGCTGCATTACACTGGTTCCAAAAACGCGCGGCAGTTACCCCGGCAAGCGATCAAACTGCAGTCGCACTCATACAAAAACAGCCATCTATGTATAATGACCTTGCATGATTACATCTGACATTTACGAAGGACTAACCTTCGACGACGTACTTTTAATACCAGATCGTTCCGACGTTCTACCCTCCCAAACTGATACTTCTACCAGCTTCACGCGAAACATTCGTTTACAGATCCCGCTCTGTTCCGCGGCCATGGATACAGTGACCGAAGCAGCACTTGCAATCGCGTTGGCCCAACAGGGTGGTATCGGAGTCATTCACAAAAATCTGAGCATTGAACGACAAGCGGAAGAAGTCGATAAAGTGAAGCGATCTGAATCGGGAATGATTGTCGATCCCGTAACGATTCGACCGGATCGCCCGGTGCGCGAAGCGTTGCAGGTGATGGAGCGATTTCACATCAGCGGCGTGCCGGTGGTTGATGAATCGGGTCACCTCGTCGGCATCATCACCAATCGCGATCTTCGTTTCGAGACGAGGTTCGATATTCCGGTCTCGGAAGTAATGACGAAACAACCGCTCGTTACCGTTCCGGTCGGGACGACGTTGGAACAGGCCAAAGCGGTACTGCAAAAACATCGCATCGAGAAGCTGCTCGTCGTCGATGACGACAAACATATAAAAGGACTGATCACCGTCAAAGACATTCAAAAGGCCATCAAATATCCGACAGCCGCGAAAGACAATCTCGGCCGTCTGCGAGTTGCGGCAGCGATCGGCGCCACTGGCGATTATCGCGAACGGGCAGATGAACTCGTAAAGGCGCGTGTTGATTGCCTGGTGATTGATACTGCGCACGGACACTCGTCGCGCGTCATCGACGCAGTTAGAGAGATCAAAAAACGGCATAGCGAAACAGATCTGATCGCCGGCAATGTCGGCACGACCGCGGGCGCGCAGGAGTTGATCGACGCCGGTGTCGACGCGATCAAAGTCGGCATTGGACCAGGTTCGATCTGCACCACGCGAGTCGTAACCGGCGCAGGCGTTCCGCAGATAACCGCGATTGCGAGTTGTGTTAAAGCTGCGCGCGAAAGAAATATCCCGGTAATCTCTGACGGTGGCGTGAAGTTTTCAGGCGACGTGGCCAAAGCGATCGCAGCCGGCGCAGACATAGTGATGATTGGTTCCCTCTTTGCCGGAACAGAAGAAGCGCCCGGCGAAGTGATCTTGTTTCAGGGTCGTTCATTCAAGACTTATCGCGGCATGGGATCGATCGGCGCGATGCGCGAAGGGTCTCGCGATCGTTACGCGCAGGACATGACCGAGAACGATGCCAAACTGGTTCCCGAAGGTATCGAAGGACGCGTTCCGTACAAAGGCACGCTTGCGGAGATGGTGACGCAACTCGTCGGCGGTCTTCGTTCCGGGATGGGCTACACAGGCTGCCGCACGATCGCAGAGTTTCAGGAGCGCACGCGTTTCCTGCGCATCACTTCAGCGGGACTTAAAGAATCGCACGTTCATGACGTCATCATCACCAAGGAAGCCCCCAACTACCGCCTCGAGTAATTAAGCTAGTAAAGGGGATAATATATTTGACTGACTAGAGCGATTTTGGCTTGCTCCCACGTTCAGGCTCAGCAAGGTTACTCTCTTGCTTTTCGGTAACGTTGGAGCTTGTATTTGTACACCTCAGCGTAGCAATGACCATAAGGGTCGACCAAATCATAACGACTTTCATCGACAACCTCCCAGCCATTACTCAAAAGCGCTTTGTGTTCCGCCGAGCCCTCACTACCGCCCGACTCGTAGAAGGTGATTTCGGAAATCTTATATTCAATCTCACGAATTTGGCATCCGCACTTCGGGCAAGAAGTAGCTCGGTCGGAGACCATGTTGTCGCAACCCGCTTCGGGGCATTTAGTGAGTGCCATAGTAGACCTCGTTCAAACTGAGATTAGCTTATGGACTCTCAAGCGGCACACACCTATTTTCGAGGGCGTCGTCGCACTGGAGTCCGATACTTGAGCAAGTCTTTGTGCCGTGTTTCCAGCATGTAATGTAATTCCTGATACGAAGTGCCGAGACTCTTTGCGGCGCGAGTAACACTACCTTCGTTAGTTTCAAGGGCGTGCTTTATTAACTCATGTTCGAGCAAGTGTATTTCTTCATGCAATGTGCGCCCGGAAATCAGACTCGCTTGTCCCTGTACTGCTAAGCGTTCTCCTATCTCCTGAAAGACGGTGAGCGCGACTTGCCCCGCACGATTGAGAGATCCGATCTCCTGAGATCCGTCAATCGCGCGCCGGAAAGTTGAAAGCGCAGCACTGTAATTGCCAAGCCGCGCTAACGCCGTGCCGTGAGTAGTGAGTGATTCGACTAACGGCAACTGCATATCGGTCTTTTCCAAAGTGCGCACAGATGAACGCGCTACTTTTTCCGCGTCGCTATATCGTTTTTCTTTCAGTAGTACACGAGCGCGAGTCTCATCTACTTGTGCTATCGCGCCTTTGTCTTTAAGACTGGCAAACATGCGCCGTGCGCGGTCCAAGTGTTCATGCGCTTCTTTGCATCGGTTGATCTGGAAATAGATCACGCCAAGATTGTTCTCCAGATTAGCGCGATAACGTTTATGGTCTGCTAGTTCAAAGTGGTAACTCGCGGCGGCGTATTCCAGTAAGGCGCGATCAAGATAATCTCCCGGCTCTGCTGATTTCCACAGATAGAAGAACACGTCTCCAAGTGTTTGGTAGTAACAACCCTTGAGCATGTAACTACTAATTCTGTGCAATAGAGCGGAGTTGTCCGTGAGGCTTTGCAACGCATCGGGAAGATGGTCTGAATCAATATCAACGATAGCTTTGCGAATGATAGCTTTCGCTTTTAATTCGCTATCAGTAGTTAACTGCTCAAGTGCGAGTTTTAGAACGTCCGATGCGTTGTTGTAGTCGCCAGTGCGCCAATAGCAGAGAGCTAATTCTATCTGTGCCTCGGCCGCTCTATTTCTGAGCCTTTGCGATTTAAAGATCGTGAGGCTTTCACTGATCAGATTCTTTGCTGTCTCTTGCGCGTCCGCGATCTGATGACTACTTCCGATAATTCCAGTCAGTACCCCCGCTCGTAAAAGCACTTCGGCGGCGATGCTTGCTTTCAAGCCTTCGAGTTTGGGACGCTCGCCAATACCTGGCCAAAAAGCTGACATCACTTCCCGCGCTTCTTCGTACTCGCCACGATTCTCGAAGTCTCTAGCGAGTCCACAGCATAGCTCCGCACGGCCTCCCACACTGAGGTTCGGATTAACTAGCTCACGTAAGAGTGAGGCGCGCAAAGTCATGTGAGAACGAACAATCAGGAATGCACTGCGCGGAAATCTTACGCATCAACGGAGGCTCTTGCAAGAAAAGTTATCGTGGTCTAGGTTGATTTGAAAATTTTGCATCGCCTGTCAGAAAACGGATGCAAAAATTTCGAATCACTTAGGAGGCACCACAAGTGAATAAGTTACGCCGAACGGGCGCGATATTGGCCCTTAGTCTCGCGCTCACTGTCTCTGCGTTTGCCGGGATAATACATTCTCCCGGCGCGGCAACACCGCCACCGCCACCGCCACCACCGGAAGAATCAACGACATCTACAGCAACAACCGCTGCGACAACTACGCTGTTGTTAACGATTCTTAGTTTGCTTCCGTAGATTGTCGATCCGCAGTGCTGTGAGGATAAAACTCGCGTGTTGTGCGGGAGTAAGTAGGAGTGTGTCTCTCAACTTCATTAGAAAATCTTGCATTCTTTGGACCTTGCGACGCCAGATCGGCGGCAGTTATAAAGCATCCAGTTTGCGGCATGCCTCACACACCGCCCAGAGTGTGGGGCCGGGGCGTCAAGGGTGGGCCTTGGTGAGGGGGCCAAGCCAGACGCCCCGTTTTAATTCTCAGACCTTCATGCTGGAAATAGATGAATCAGACTTCACGCCGGACCACTATGAATTCTTGCAGGAGTGGGCCGATGCCCTTGGCATATCGGTCAAGGTTCTATTAGCACGGATCGTGCTGGCGTGTAGTGAGGGCGATCAATACGTTGAGCGCGTGCCTCGTTTGAGGCCCACTCCGCGTGAGTGAGGGTTATGCGGTCTTTCTTTTCTTTCCTGATTTCTTTTGCTTCTGATATTCAGCCTCGCGCTTATCAAGTTCACTCTTAGGCACAGCGATCAATTGCTTCGCCAGATCCTCGAACCGTGAGTATTCCTCTGATGGTGGCTTGTCTGTTTTTAATTTCTTCATAGATCACTTCTTGCCGTTTGGGTGCTTCAAAAAATAATAAGACTGCGGATCGCGTGCTATTCACAATCTTTGCGTCGTTTGGCTCCGAATATGCCTTTGGCCTTTAGCTGTTCGAGAATCCTTTTCGCGGGGTGCCATTTGATCTGGCAAACGCGCATCACGTCTACAGGTTTGATCTTGTGATGTTCCACGACGTAATTGACCGCGCGTCTCTCATCAGCAGATAGGGAGTCGAATAGCGCTTGGCTGATGAACGCCGCCCCTTCGGAGTCCAGCAGTAGTTTCCGTTTCTTGTAATCGTTCCGTAGCACGACTTGGAAGAACGGATGTCCACTCTCCTTCTGCAAAAATTCTTCCTGCGGTAAGTTGTACCGCTGCATCGACTCGTGAATTCTTCGAGCGCCTTCGCGTGCGGCCCGCACATACTGTAGATAGAACATTGCGTCGAATAGCCACGGGTTGCGCGGGTGGTGTGTGTAGTAAATATTTTCCGGTGTGACTAACGGAGGAAACCCGCCGGGACTCTCAATCTCAAGCCGATCATCGAACATCCGTATAAAGATGTTCATGTTCTCCAGATTATAAGATCGATGTACGCACGCATTAACTAATGCTTCATACCAAGCAGTCTTTGGATACTCCGGTAAAGTTCGGAATTTGTTGTCTGCGCCGAAGTGCGTAAATGTTCGTAACTGACTTTCTAGTATCTTCTCCGCTTCGGCAATTTGGATCGGAATTGGACCATCATCGATCTTTAAGTCTTTGACTGGCTGCCAGCGTTCACCTGTTCCCTCTACTTCGCCCTCGAACCGCAAAAATCGAATCTTGCAACCGGAAATCTTCGTTGCGGTCTTTTAGCAAACACTAGTACGCAGGCAAGATTTGGAAGGAATTTTCGACCGCGACCAAATCTTCCTAGCTGCATGAGTTCCAGGATTTCTTCAGTCGTAGTGTTTTCATCTAACCGCCCTTCGCGTTCAGCTTTGAAGTTTTCGACATATTGTGCGATTAGATCTTTTCGGAAATCGTTCGGGTAAACGTAGTCGGCGAGTTCTTGCTCGAACGCGATTTCTCCCGTGTCAATTTCGATTTCGCGTATCTCGTATTCGTTAAGTGCGTGTTTGCTGCCGCCAAGTCGGATGTATGCTTTGTTCTTAACCGTCCTGATAACCTTTTTGCCTGAACGAAAGTAAACGCGAAACAATAGAACGTAGTCCCGCTGACCATCGTCCCTGACGACATTTACCCGCTTTACGTCATAATGGGCTTGTGGGCAGAAATATCTACCCGACGCTTCCAGACTGTTTATGTGCTCAATCCCAGTGTTGAGACAGCCCGAAATCCGTCCATTATTCTCGACCCCGACAGCAATAATGCCGCCCTCTGGCGGCGCATTAGCCCACATTGAGAAATACTCACCGAGCAGTTCAGCGTGAACTCCGGCAGGCTTGCGTTCAAGTCTTCGATCTTCCTTGAGTTCATACAGCAAAAACGCGCTCGCTGTATCGTAGATCTCGCTGGCTGTGAGCAGTGCAATAGTAGTCGGGCGCTCGAACGGCAAATCTGGCTGTAATCCCGTGTCTATCATAGACTTACGGCGAGGCTCGTTACTCACGTCGAGTCTCCTCGCGAGTGCTTTCCGCGTTTTTGTCGGGGTTTCCCACCATCCCGATCATGAGGGTTGTCCGATCAATTGTCTATACTCAATGCGCTTGCCGACAATGTTCGTCAGCACTTCAAAAAACCGATCAGCATCGTTACCTTTACGGCGATTGAATCGGAACGCTTGCTCATCGAGGTAACGAAACAGATGGAACGGTTCGACACTGACATACGTGCCACTGATGGTCCGTTTGAGAAGCACCAAAAGTTTCAATGCCGTTCGTGTGAACGTTGCCTTCGACGTACTTCTCTGCGTGATTGATAACGCTGTGCATGTAGTCGTAGTTAAGATCGTTGTACGACTTGAACGCATCCGTATAGACCATCGATCCGGGTTCAACGTGAGCATTGATCTCAGGGCGCAGCGACTTACGTTTGACGTTCGGCACAACCATCGTGCGCACTTCGCCATGTCGTTCGAGTAGGCCCATCACAGCGACTTTGCCCAATCCGCCAGTGCCGTGGATCTTGCGAGCGCGATCCGCTCTGTGCATGTTACGAGCCTTGCCGCAGATGAAAGTTTCGTCTATCTCAACGTGGCCGCTCAGCTTCTCGATGCTGCCTTGCTGCATAGCGAGACGGATGCGGTGAAGCATGAACCACGCACTCTTTTGCGTGACGCCTAGAGCGCGATGTATCTCGTAACTGGAGATACCATTCTTGGCATTTGCGATTAACCAGATCGCGGTCAGCCACTTGTCCAGACCAAGCGGGCTATCCTCGAATATCGTTCCGACCTTGAGTGAGAATTTCTGTCTGGAGTGAGCGGTGCGGCACTTGAAGAGACGCGCCTTTTCCAGATAGATAACGTTGTCAGATCCGCACTGTGGGCAACGGACCTTTCCGTCTTCCCAGCGGGCCGCTATCATGAAGGCATTGCAGTTCTCAGGATTCGAGAAGTGAATGATTGCTTGCTGTAAGGTTCTTGGCGTTTCCATGCTGTGAAGATAGCACGGACGCCTTGGTCAGTCAAGTATATTATTACCCTAGTAAAGGTTCTCTTTGCAGAGACTTGTCTTATTCTTAAAGACTGGTTCTGTTGCTGAGTAAAAATAAGCCACGGATGTTTGCTGGTCATCCGTGGCTTGTCTAGTTTCTGAAAGTACTTACTGCCCCGCTTAGAGAATTACTCGGGCGACCTGAGCATCATTCTTCCGCTCAAGCTCACGTTCCGCACGTGACTTCGGAAGCGCCCGTCCAGTGTGACCGCCTGCCGGCCAAATCTCGTACAGGAAGTATTCATCTCCGTACTGGTGAAAAACCAGCACGCCCTGTTTCACCGGATCGAGTGTGAGAACGGGAATGGTCAAGCGAGTAACGCTGTCGCTTCCATCCGCCCTTGCGATTTGAATTACCTGATCTCCATTGCTGTTTTGCGCGCGGCCGATCTCATATTTACCGGCCGGCAGTTTCTTATCCAACACTGTGAAATCGAACGGAATGTTCGCGGTTAATTTGTACTGAAGGCTCTGCGCCTTTGCGGGAACAACCGCTGCAATCATCGCGAACACCGCAACCAATCCAAACTTTACGACTACTTTCTTCATAACAACTCCTCTTTTCCTGATCAGTTAAACGTCCCAGCGTCAAGATAGAGGTTGCCGCGAATCCAGTCATAAAGTTTCGGTAAACGTGCGGTAAAGTTTTTTCGTACATACAGAGACCCAAAACGCGTCAAAAATACGCGATAAAATAGTGGGGGTTGTGTGCCTCTGTGAATCCCATCGCGAACGAAAAGCGAATATCCTTCGATCGGTTTGCACTCGATCTCGCTAATGAATGTTTGTGGCGAGGCCCTGAAGCGCTCAAAATCAGACCAAAAGCCTTTGCCCTCCTCAATTACCTGATCCAACATCCGGGCCAACTCGTCACTAAAGACGAGTTGCTGAACGCCGTCTGGCCGGAGACGTTTGTCGGTGACGCGGTCCTTAAAGTCACCGTTCAGCAGGTACGGGAAGCGCTCGAAGACGATCCAAAGTCGCCTCAGTTCATCGAAACGGCCCACCGGCGCGGCTATCGATTCATCGGTCAGATCTTCAATCCGGAACAGGTGTCACAGGACAACCTCTTTTCGGGCGCGTTTCCCGTTTTCAGCGACGTGGTTGGTCGCGAACAGGCGTTGGCACGATTACAACGCTGGCTGCGACGTGCGAAGCGTGGCGAACGGCAAATCGGCTTTATCACTGGTGAAGCCGGCATCGGCAAAACTTCACTAATCGACGCCTTTGTCCGAACGATTCCGCTTGACGGAACTATTCGTGTCGGACGCGGGCAATGTTTAGAACAGTACGGAACGGGTGAAGCCTACTTGCCTGTGCTCGAAGCAATCGGGCGCTTGTGCCGTGAAGAACCGCAAGTCACCGAGTTACTGCGTGCTCATGCGCCGTTGTGGCTGTTGCAAATGCCCTGGCTGTTGAGTCCGGCTGATCGAGAGTTGTTGAGCAGAGAGATGTCCGGCGCGACTCGTGAGCGCATGCTGCGTGAAATGGGTGAGGCTTTGGATCTGCTCGCGGCGAAAGTGCCGCTCGTCCTTATATTGGAAGACCTGCACTGGAGCGATTACTCGACGCTCGATCTCATCTCGTATCTGGCGACGCAGCGCCGGCCCGCTCACCTGATGGTGCTCGGAACGTATCGCGATATCGAACTCAATGTCAGTGGTCATCCACTCAAAGCGGTCAAGCAACAGTTGCTCGCGAAGCAGTTGTGCAAGGAGATGCCGCTCGAATATCTCACCGCCGCTGCGACCAAAGATTACCTGACCGTCAGGTTTCCCGGTAACAAGTTTCCCGCCGGACTCGCGACGTTGATACACGATCGCACCGATGGAAACCCGCTGTTTATGGTGAACACCGTCGACTATCTTTTGGAGACTGGCTTAATCGTCACGCGTAACGGCGGCGGTTGGAATCTGAGCGTCGATATCGACAAGGTCGAACTCGGAGTGCCTGACAACATCAGGCAGATGATCGAACGACAAGTCGAACTTCTCGATGCAGACAAACAACGGACACTCGAAGCAGCAAGTGTGGCTGGACTCGAGTTTTCGACACTCGCGCTCGCAGCAGGACTCGAAGAGGATCCGCTCGACGTGGAAGAGCGCTGCGTGGAGCTCGCGCGCCAGCGGCAGTACATTCAGGATTGCGGCATTCATGAACTCCCGAATGGAGAAGTTACGACACGCTACGGCTTCGTACACGCGCTGTATCAGAACGTTTTGTATGAACGTTTGCCGGAGACACGACGCGCCCACATGCACCGGCTGATAGCAGAGCGTGGCGAGCAGGTGTTCGGTGAGCGCGCGGCGGAGATTTCAGTGGAGCTCGCGATGCACTTTGAGCGCGGCCGCGACTACAAGCGCGCCGCACACTATCTCAAAGCGGGAGCGAACACCGCCATCCGTCGCTTTGCGTATCAGGAAGCCGTTAGCCTCGCGCGCCGCGGGATCGAGTTGATCGGCAAATTACCCGAGACGCGTGAAGTCATAAACGAAGCGCTTTGTTTGCACCTCACGCTCGGTGTGCCGTTGATCGCGATCGAGGGTTACGCTTCGCCAAATGTAGGCCGAGTTTACAAGAAGGCGCGAGAGCTTTATGAGCAGTTAGGCGACTCACCCGACATTTCTGAAGTTCTATGGGGCTTGTGGACGTTTCACACTTTGAGCGCAGAGTTTGAGACTGCCCGAGGCATCGCCGAGGAATTCCTACGTCTGTCTGAGCGGCTGCCTTATCCGGGACTCGCGCTGCGCGGTCACTGGGCGTTGGAAACCACCTTCACTCATCTCGGCAATTTTGAGCTCGCGTTGGATCACTTCGAAAAAGCACTCGCGATCTACGATCCCACTCAACATCGCGACGACTCTTTTCTCTACGCCCTGAATCCCGGCGTCGCGATGCCATGTTTTGCGGCCTGGTCGCTTTGGTGCAGCGGCTTTCCCGATCAGTCGCTGGAACGTATTGAAGAAGCGCTGACACTTGCGCGTGAGTTATCTGAGCCGCACGGGATGGCGCATGCGACTCTGTTCGCGAGTGTTCTCTACCAACTCCGTCGCGACACCCTGATGGCGCAATACTACGCTGAAGCTGTTATCGACATCTCGCGCGAGCATGGTTTGGCGTTGTATGGCGCGATGGCGACGATCATGCAGGCGTGGTCGTTAAGCAAATACGGCGGTGCGCGTGAATCGATAGATCAGATCCGCGAGGGTCTTGCTGCGCTTGATGCAACAGGAACATTCCTCGTTCGTCCGCATTTTCTGGCACTGCTGGCCGAAGCCTATTCGAAAGTCAACGAAATTGAAGAGGCACTGCTTTTGCTTGATGAAGCAATAGCGATGGTCAACAGCAAAGGCGAGCGTTATTACGAAGCCGAGCTGTATCGCGTCAAAGGTGAGTTGTCGTTAAAGCAGTCGCCGGATAATCAGGCGAATGCTGAGGACTGCTTCAGGCGATCGCTCGCAATTGCCGAGTCGCAGAAAGCCACCGCATGGCAGCTACGCACGGCGTTGAGCCTTGCGCGGCTTTATCGATCTCAGGGCAAAGTGGTCGAAGCCCGTAATCTTCTGGCGCCTATTTATGATTCTTTTACGGAAGGCTTCGAAACGGACGATTTGCGCGACGCAGCTGTTCTGCTACAAACTTAGCGACATGGCTACGCGCAAGGCAATACTGATCTCAAATCCCAAGACTGGCCGATACGGTTCGCGAAGACGACCGATTCAGGACGTGGTCTCACGTCTTGAATCACTTGGACTCAAAGTCGATTTACAGTTGACGAGCGGACCGGGCAATGCGACGGAGCTAGCCGCGCGCGCTGCGCGTAATGGCAGTACCGATGTGATCGTTGCCGGCGGCGACGGCACTATCAACGAAGCGATTCAGGGTTTGGCCGGCACTGATGCGCGACTCGGCATCATTCCTCGCGGCACTGCAAACGTTCTCGCGCTCGAGCTTGGTTTGCCTCTCGACGAGGAGCAAGCTGTCGCCGTTGTGGCCGCAGGTAAGTCACGCAAGATCTACCTCGGTCTCATGATTGATGAGACTACGAATCAGAGTCGTCACTTCGTGTTGATGGCGGGTATTGGTCTCGATGCTTCGGTGGTCCAGGGCGTTCAGCCGAGGTTGAAGAAACGTATCGGCAAAGGCGCCTTTTGGCTTTCCGGCCTCAGTCATCTTGCAAACTGGAACCCGCAGCCTTTCACACTCGAAATCAACGGCGACGAGTACAACGCAACGTTCGCAGCGATCGGCAAGGCGCCGCGCTACGGTGGTGATCTTGCAATCACACCCGGCGCTCGCCTGGACCAACGAGAATTCGAAATCTGCATCATCAACACGACAAGCCGGAGGCGTTACCTGCACCTGCTTTCGCATGCGATGCGCAACGGCATGCCGCGCGATAAACCTGAAGTGCGCTTTGTAAACGCCGTGAGCGTGAAAGCTTACGGCGACGCTCAAGTGCAGATTGATGGTGAACTAATCGGCGCCTTACCGATGCGCTTCGAGATCGCCCCGCATTCCCTCGAGGTAATCGTTCCTTAAATCCGTGTTATCCGTGTAACCACGCGGCGCGCAGCGCTTTCTGCTCAACCGTTGCATCAGGCTTCTCTTCGATCTTGTAATCAAATACCTCCGGTTCGCCCACGACGATATTCGTCTTGATCGTTTGTCGATCGCGTTTGACCGTCACCGGCACCGATTCGCCCGACTTGATCCGCGCAAGCTGTTCTTTCCCGGGAAACGAAGTGATCACATCCCCGGCTTGCAGTCCCGCATTCTCCGCCGGCGAGTTGTTACGAACGTTTGTGATGATTACCTGGCGCATTGGGCCAAGTTGGTACGACATTCCGAGATCATATGCATCCTTCGCCTGTATCTTCACCAGCCGCAATCCGACATACGCAAACGCCTCATCGTAAGGCAGCACCTCAACGTCGTGGATGTGCCGTTTGAAAAAGTCACTAAAATCTACACCTGAACGAAGCGACACCACGCGCTCGAGATCTTCCGGCTGATATCCTCGACCGCGCAGATAGTAGCTGCTGTTCGGACTCTTCAGATAAAACTCCTCATACATCGCGCGCATCACGTCGTCGAGCGATGACCTACCCTTAGATCGCCCACGCACCAGCAAATCCATCACCATGCCGATGAGCTCACCTTTCGGGTAATAACTGATCGCAGTGTTATGTAGATTAGTTGTCTGCGCGTGCGGTGCGTTATCGATAAACGGCGCCGAGAGCGACGACTCAATCGCGCTCATCAGACGACTTCCCTGTGCGCTCTCGACGCGCTTGATTGTCTCCGCTTCCCCAGCCAGAAACTTCTTGTCGTCCACAATGCCGGCGCGTCGCAACATCAAATGGCCGTAGTAGTTCGTGAAGCCTTCGGCAACCCAGAGACCGCGCGTAGCAACAGGGCGCGTGAAGTCCCATGGTCCAAGTTCCTGTGGACGAAGTCTCTTGACATTCCAAACATGAAAGAACTCATGGGCCACTGTGCCGAGCGTGTCCTCATACGTACCGGGATCGGCAAGTGCAGTGGGCCGGATGATCTGAGTTGAAGTGAGATGTTCCATTCCATCTCCGGAACGATCGTCGGCGGCAAAATGAAGCAGGAACGTGTACTCCTCAAACTCCGGCGGGCCCCACATCGCGACCTCCGCGCGCACGATCTTCTCGATGTCCTTCACGAGCCCAGTCCGCTTGCCGCCTTCGTCACCGAACGAGTGCACGACGACGTGATACTTCTTGCCGTCAATCACGAAATCGTCCTGCGTCCAATCCGGCGCGATCTCGGTCGGCGTGTCGATCATGATGTCCCAGTTTGGAAACTGCCACTCGGTTTGGCCCGGATGGTCCAACCGGCCGTTTACGATCTTCCAACCCGCGGGAGCCTGGATCGTTAGTTTTACTGGATCCGGTTTATGCCCAACGACGTACATGAAGATGGAACCGCCGTTGTAGTTGGCGTGACGAGTGTTTAGCTGTGAAAAAGTGCCGTCGAGATCGTTGGCGAAGACTTTGTAAGAGACGGCGAGATTCGTGGCTCCAAGTGGTGATACGCTCCACGTTTGATCGTTTATCCGCGACACCGGACGCGCTGCGCCTGCTGCGGTTGCGCGCACTTCCTGCACGTTTTTCGCGAAGTCGAAAACGCCATAGCGCCCGGGGGACCACTTCGCCATCTGCAACTGCAGCGGCTTGTCTTTCAATTCGTCGGGCAATTCGATTAGGATCGTCACTTCGAAAAGATGCGACACCGGCCGCGACATCGAAAGCCGGTAAGTGATCGATTTCAGCGGCGGTTCCTCGGCTGCGGCGATGCTGCTTAATAGGGCGATGATCGCAGTTGCGATTATTAATTTGCGTGGCGAAGCTTTCATACTGGTTATCTTACAATGGCCGTAACTGAACGTCTTTATTATTCTGATTCCCATTTGATCGAGTTTGACGCTCGCGTTGTTGATGTCACTGACCGCGTTAGTGGCTGGACCGCGATCGTGCTCGACCGCACTGCGTTTTATCCGACGGGCGGTGGGCAACCGAGCGATACCGGCACGCTGAACGGCGCGCGTGTGGTTGAGTGTATCGACGATGGCGACAACGGCGTGCTGCACGTGGTCCAGGGAATGATGCCGGAGCGTGGTGCCCCTGTGCAGGGGCGTGTGGATTGGTCGCGCCGGTTAGACCATATGCAACAACACACGGGCCAGCACATTCTCTCGCAGGCTTTCGTCAATCTCTTCAACGCGCCGACGAAAAGTTTTCGCGTACTCGAAGCGTCTTGCGAGATCGACGTCGACTTGAACAATCCGACGACCGAGGTAATCGAACGCGCAGTCGAGCTTGCGAACAACGTTGTCTGGGAAGATCGAGCGATCGCGATTCGTAACGTGACGTCTGCTGAGGCGGCGGAACTACCGTTGCGAAAAGAGCCGGCGCGTGATGGTGAGCTGCGTTTGATTGAGATTGACGGTTTCGATCTGACGCCGTGTGGCGGCACGCACGCTTATCGCACTGGTGAAGTTGGCATGATCGCGGTGCGCTCGTGGGAGCGCGCGAAGGGTTTGACGCGCATTGAGTTTGTGGCAGGCACGAGGGCGCTCGCGGATTATCGCAAGGCGAATCGGAGCGCGCGTGAAGTCGCGGCATTGTTCAGCACCGGACGTGATGACGCTCCACAATACGCAGCGCAGATGGTTGAAGAGCACAAGGAGCTGAATCGACGCATTCGCTTGCTCGAGGAGTTGGCGGCGGAAGTTGAGGCGCAGAAGTTATTGGCTGTATCACCCGGAATCGTCAGTCAAATCTTCGACGGCCGTGATGCTGAGTCGTTGAAAAAACTCGCCCACGCTTTGATCGCAAAGCCGGGCGTCGTTGCGCTGTTAGCTTCTCGCGACAGCGACACAGCGCGTCTCGTCTTCGCCCGCTCGCCGGACGCGTCCGGCGACATGAGCGCATTGATGCGCGAGGCCTGTGCAATGCTCGATGGTCGCGGCGGCGGTAAACCCGAGATGGCGCAGGGCGGCGGCAAGAACGTTGCTAAACTCGACGCCGCCCTCGCGCACGCCTTGACACTACTCAGTCGCGATTCCTAATATGTCCCTCCGCGTGGGGCAGTAGCTCAGTTTGGCAGAGCGCCGCGTTCGCAATGCGGAGGTCAGGGGTTCGACCCCCCTCTGCTCCACCAATAGAATCAATGACTTAGGGCAGGGCGGCCACCCTGCCTTTTTCATTTGTCACCGATTCGTCACTTGGTCCAATCGGTTTGACCAGATTTTCAACTGCTCTGCGCTTCGACTCATCGGTAGCGTGCGTGTAGCGCAGAGCCATTCGAACATCTGACCATCCGAAGATCTCAGCCAATGCGAACGCATCGGCTCCTCCATCTGCCATGCGAGTGGCCGCGGTATGACGAAGGTCATGAAAGCGGAAATCTCTGATTCCTGCTTCCTTCTTGGCCTTATCGAAACGAAACTTCACGTCGACCAAACGGCCTTCGGTCCTCGGACTCGGAAAGACGTACTCGCTCGTGCGTGGCAGTCTTTCCAACATTGTGCGAATCGTCTGATTGATGGGAACGAACCGATCTTTCCCGTTCTTAGAAACACGAATGTGGAGCAAGCCTCGCGACAAGTCCACATCGAACCAGGTGAGATTGAAAATCTCTCCTTGTCGCATTCCACTGTTGATCGCCATCGTGACAATTCGCTGTACCCATTCCTGACTTTCAAGCTTCTCGAACAACCTAGCTTCTTCCTCGAAAGTCAGATAACGCGTCCTGCGAGTATCAGCGCGAAACTTCCGCACTCGCCGGCACGGGTTGCTGTTTATCAACTCCGCATCGAAGGCCAACGAGAAGATCTTCGACAACACGCAAAGCTCGCGATTCACCGTTGCCGGATTACGCTTGCGCTTGTATATCGTCTCGCCTTCGAGTCTTTTCTGCTTGAACTTCTCGATCATTGGCGGATTAATTTCCGAAATATTCATTCGTCCGAAGGTCTCGAAAAGCATGTTGCAGACTAGAACGTCGTCTGGGTACGTCCGCTTGTGTAATTCTGAGTAAGGCAGGAAATGATCTTTGACGAATTTATCAAAGCGGACTTCCGGCCTCTTCTCAACCTTGTACTTATTTTCAAAGAGCTTGTTCTGGATCACGCTCTCGGCTTTGATAGCTTGCGCTCGCGTGCGTGCCTTCTTTAGAACCCGCTGCACTCGCCGGCCGTCGATCGTGATGTCACAGAACCAACTTCCCCTACGCTTGTAAACTGACATCGTGCTCCTTTCCGGTTGCAGCCATCACAGGAGCGGGCCGCATTCTACCACGCGCACACTTCTCTCGTTCTTGCGTTCTTCAATCGGATGTTTCTTTTCGCTGCTATCGAGCTGGCTCATTCCATGCGAGAATGGCATCGAGACGAAAACGCAGCAGACTACCTTTGCGCTCGTAAGGAATTCTCCTATCACTTACCCAGGCATAGATCGTTCGCGGTTTTACTTTTAGTAACTCTGCCACCTCTTTCAGAGTCAGATAGATCGGTAGTTCTTTTGTTTGCCTTAGATTCATGGTTGGCCTTTCCTAAGCGGAGAGAGACTACTAATCGGTAATGCGAGCATCACGCTGCACGACTATGTCAATTGGTGGGCCAAAACGCTTTTAGGGGACACTAATGTCCTTCCGATGAGAATTTGCGAGCAAACAAAAAGAATGATCAGGGATAGAGTTAATTAGGCGCTGGGAATCAACGCTTACGATAGTTGTAAAATCCAACAGCCTTTTTGTATGTACTTCACAACATTACTCAGCAGCTCTGACTTCTTGACTCACGTTTGCATCTGACAATCGCTTCTCAGTTTTGGTCACCCTATCGCGTATCTCTGCGGCTAGCGCATAGGCGAAATCTTCGGATCTTGCTGTGTCCTCATCGAAAAGGTTTGATATCTCTTCGGCGCTATATCCTCGCTCGCGCAAGCTCGGGACGACTAGACGTTCCCACACACACTTTCTGCCGGCGCGGGCCTCTGCCAACGTCTCTTGTAGAAGTCCTAAGTTAACGCCATCAACACGCAAACAAGCTTTTGAGTCGTGAAGCAATTGCGCGGCGAGCACCCGGATTGTCTCAAGCACATCTTCCAATTTGAAGGTCGCAGTTTGCTCCTCTTGCTCCTGGCGCACGAACTTCCGCCGACGGGCGCCAAGCGCCTCATCAAGCAATTCACGCAAGACAGGAGCTTCCTTTTGCGCTCTCGTTCCTTCCATGATGGCTTGGATCTGGGCCCACTGATCCGCGTACAAATTGAACGATGTAACTTTCTTGAGGAGTGCTCTCTTCCTTCGTAACCCTCCCATAACACCTCTCCTTGCCGACAATCTATTTGGACTTTAGGTTGTGAAATAAAGCGGCAGTTGACTGAGCCAACGCGAGTTCCTTGAGTTCCAGAGTAACTGGAACTTCTTTATTTATTTTCAAGGGAACAAAGCTATTGATCACAAAGCCTTTAGGGACCACTACGACTGTGATCGCGGAGTCTTATCTTGTCTGCCCTCTTTATTGCCTATCTTTATTCCATATCTGATCACACTAAGACGGTGCTTTTGGTCCAAACTTCCAGCAACTGAATTTAAAGACGAACAATTTTGCTTCTGAAGAAGAATCTAGAAGGCGAGGCGTACGATAATCGTCATTATGTAATCAGGCAGGGCGCCATCCTTCTTTCATGCCGCTCGCTGCCTGATTACATAATGCAGAGGATTCTTTAATGCAGAGGATTCTTTCCGAAGTTTCGCCGCGAGAGTATCGGATGTTTAAGAGGAGTGAGCTTCGTAGTTAGTACGGTCGCGCGGCGAACACTTTGGAAAGAATTGGATTGGACGAAACCGCGGTGGGGGCTATGGCGATTGAATGAATTAAGCACCGAACGGTAGAGTTGTGGGAAGAGCGTGCGGAGATGGTCATTGGCGATGACGAGCGCAAGCGCATGAAAGTGGTCCTTCACCGGTCGCAGATCCGGCTGGGCGATGATTAGCCTGCCGGGCGAAAGCGCGCAGTGCGGCGCTCGTGCCTGCAGTTAGACACACTCATCTCGAGGCACGCCGGTTTGCTATGGTGTAGCTGAGAAGCTCTGCACAAGACTTTCCTCTCCTTATGATGAATCGAAGCTCTGAACTGTAACGGCGGTGATGCATTGGCTACCAGCATAGCTGACCACTGGAACCAGCGGCCCAGCGAACTTCATGTGGCCGGTGCGACAGACGCGACATTGATCCAGCGATTCGCCGGTAACGGTTTCATAGAGAGCCTTATAGTCGCTCGGAAGCGGCGGTGTAGTCGGAACTGCGGCAGCGAGCAGTTGGCGACAACGTGCCAGTTGATCGTGGCGGCGGCGATTGGCCAGCCAGCCGAATTGGCGAATACGTTGAAAGCCGCGCGGCAATACGTGCAACAAGAAGCGCCGTATGAACTCGTCGGCCTTGAGAGTCATCAGCGATTGTTGATTAGCGTGCCGGTAGTCGCGCCATTTGAAGGTAACGTTGCCATCTTTCAAAGACAGTAACCGATGGTTTGAGATCGCCACGCGATGTGTATAACGACCGAGGTAAGCCAGGACTTGCGCTGGCCCACTGAACGGAGGCTTGGCATAAACCCACCACTCGCGTGCTCGCAGGTTGGCGAGCAATCGCTCGACAGCGCGCGCTTTGGCAAGATATGCAAGCGAGCCATTAAAGGTGAGTTTGTCATTCTCGTAAGCGTGTTCCAGACCCTGCAGAAACAACCGCCGAAACAATCGCGCGAGCACGTTAACGGATAGAAAGAATCCGGGACGACAACTGATCCAGCGCTCTCGATCAACTGATAGACCACCACCCGGAATGACGCAATGCAGATGCGGATGATGCCGCAGGGTCTGTCCCCAGGTGTGGAGCACAGCCAGAAAGCCGAGCTCCGCGCCGAGGTGCCGCGGGTCAGCCGCGATCGTGCGCAACGTCTCGGCCGCCGCAGAGAACAGCAGGTTATACACCACGCGCTTGTTCTGTAAGGCCAAAGTAGCGAGTTGCTCGGGCAGAGTGAACACTACATGGAAGTACTCCACCGGTAACAGATCCGCGAGACGCGCCTCTAGCCAACGTGCTTTCGCCAGTGATTGACACTTGGGGCAATGGCGATTGCGACACGAGTTATATGCGATGCGTTGGTGGCCGCACGTATCGCACTGCTCAACATGGCCGCCTAAGGCTGCGGTACGACAACGCTCGATGGCGCGCATGACACGCCGCTGCTCTGGCGACAGCGGGAGTGTAAGTCTGAAGTCGTGCCCGTACTGGCGGAAGATGTCGGCCACCTCCAGCGGTGGTCGCATCCTCAGAGGCGGTCGGCGTCAACTTGATAAGCCAGAGCTTCCAGTGGGCTGGCCGCGGCGCGCACCGTCCCGGTAGATACGTGCGTGTAGACTTCAGTAGTGCGCACGTTGCGATGGCCCAGCAAAGTTTGAATGATACGAATGTCGTTTCCGTTTTCCAGTAAGTGGGTGGCGAAGCAGTGACGCAAAGCGCGTATCGTGACCGGCTTTTTCAGACCAGCGGCTTTACCGGCCTTGCGACAAGCTTCCACCGCGGCATGATTACTGATCGGCTGTCCCGGATTCTGGCCGGGGAAGAGCCAGGTCTGCGGTCGTTCACTCTGCCAATAGCGACGCAAGATAGTCAGCAAGGTAGGCGCGAGCATCACGTAGCGATCTTTCCTGCCTTTGCCCTGGCGTATCCGGATGACCATGCGGCTGGAGTCAATATCCGAGACTTGCAGATGCGTAACTTCCGATACGCGTAGACCGGCAGCGTAAGCAGTCATCAAGAGTGCCAGGTACTTTGGCCGGCGCACCGCGTCAAAGAGTCGCTTGACCTCCTCTTGACTGAGCACCACTGGGAGCCGCTTAGCGTGCCGCGGATAAGCAATCTGACTGATGGCCCAGTCGCGCTTAAGCGTAACGCTATAGAGAAACCGCAAGGCGCTGACTATTTGAATGAGATAACTCAAAGAGACGCGCCGCTCGTTGACCAGATATACTTGGTACTGACGAATCTCTTCTGGTCCCAGCAACTCCGGCGACTTGCCGAAGTAACGGGCGAAGTTAGCAATGCAGGTGACGTAAGCTCTGATGGTGTGCTCGGACCGATTGCGCACCCGCAGATCATCGATCAGGCGTTGACGAAGAGTGGTCATGCGAAAGCTCCTTTCACGGGCAGAATGTTCGTTTGGTTACAAACATTATGCTCTCCGGGAGGAGCTTTCTCTTGCCTGGAAATCGATCGGAGATATACCGCTACTCTCGCCAGCTTACCGCGTAGCGGTTTTGTTCAATGCGCGATTATCGGATGACCGCCGGTGTCGAGGATTTTACGGCCATTTCTCAGTTGCAAGTTTCGCCGTAGCGTGATTTTGATCCGCACACATTGGACGTCTTGACGCGTTAACGAAGTTAACGCGCGCGCGTTTGCAACTCAAACGGCCCTGCGGATTCGAGGTGGCGAGTCCCATTCATTCAGGTGCGCAGCACTTGTTCTGTTTTATTTAGCAACCAAAGGACCTGGCGTCCTATTGCCTACACAAATAAATTGTCTGCCCGTCCAATTTGTTCATCGTTATGAACTCTTCAAAGAGGAAGAAAGTTCATAAACTAAGCCTTTGTTCTCTTGACACTAGTATTACGGGCACTTATATTTTCGAGTCCCAACGTGTGAACCGGCCGCTCTTCGGAGCGGTCGACTTCTGTAGGAACTATCCTCACGTTTGCTGCCTCACGAAGAAGTAGTCTTGCTGGTACTTTTGTCCTGAGTCCTTGCGCTCACATGGAATCTGAACGACAGACCCGAAAGAAGCGGATTGATCCCCTCCTCAAAGGCCTCGGCTGGAAGATTGTGGCTTTTGATGAAGCACTACCTCTCACCGATCTGTCAAACTGTGCCATCGAAGAGTATCCAACCGACAACGGGCCGGCTGACTACGCCCTCTGCGTTAACGGCGAGATCATCGGCGTTGTCGAAGCCAAAAAGCTGACTCTAGGTCCGCAAAATGTACTGACTCAAGCACAACGATATTCCCGTGGCTTCTCAGTTAGCCGCCTAAATTTTGACGGCTTCCGCGTTCCTTTCCTGTACTCCACCAACGGCGAAGTCATCTGGTTTCACGACGTTCGTCACACACTTAGCCGCTCGCGAAAGATTCGTCACTTTCATACTCCCTCCGCCCTGCGAGAAATGATGGAGCGCGATTTCCAGGCCAGTTGCAATTGGTTTCAAAAAAATCCAAATCAACATTCTCCTCTTCGACCCTACCAGATTGAAGCCAACAATGCGATGGAGAAAGCAATCAGCGATCGGAAGCGCAAAATGCTCGTCGCGATGGCTACCGGTACAGGGAAGACCTTTACCCTTGTAAATGAAGTCTATCGATTGATGAAGTCAGGTGTCGGTCAGCGAATTCTGTTTCTCGTCGATCGTCGAGCACTCGCTGCCCAAGCAGTTCGAGCCTTTGCCTCTTTCGAACTGGAGCCCGGACTGAAGTTTGACAAAATTTACGAGGTATATAGCCAGCGTTTCCAGCGTGAGGACTTCGACCAGGCTGAGAAGTTTGATCCGAAGGCACTCCCGCAATCCTATCTAACCAATCCGAAGCAGGGCGACGCTTTTGTCTATGTCAGCACGATCCAGCGAATGACGATCAACCTCTTTGGGCGGGACGCAATGTTCAACATCGGCGACGAAACCATCGATGACGATGCGGAGAAACTCGACATTCCGATTCATGTCTTTGACGTAATCATCGCTGATGAATGCCATCGCGGATATTCAACCGGAGAACTCTCAGTTTGGCGCAAGACGCTCGATCATTTTGATGCAATCAAGATAGGTCTGACCGCCACGCCTGCGGCGCACACAAAGGCTTACTTCAACGATGTCGTTTATCGCTACGAGTATGAGCGAGCAGTACGTGAAGGCTTTCTTGTGGATTACGACGTCGTTACGATCAAGTCAGATGTTCGAATGAAAGGTGTCTTCCTCACCGAGGGGGAACAGATTGGGATAATCGATCCGACAAGCGGAGCAGAACAGCTCGATCAGGTTGAAGACGAACGGCAGTTTGACACAGGCGAGATAGAGCAAAAGGTCACTGCTCCTGAGTCGAACAAAAAGATCCTCGAAGAGTTGAAGACATACGCCCTTGAGCACCAGGAACAGTATGGTCGCTTTCCCAAGATCCTTATTTTCGCAGTTAACGATCTACCACACTTCTCCCATGCGGATAATTTAGTCGATATCGGTCGCGACGTTTTTGGTCAGGGAGACTCCTTTGTACAGAAGATTACGGGCCGCGTTGATCGTCCATTACAAAGAATCCGCGAGTTTCGCAATCGACCTGAACCGCACGTCGTTGTTTCGGTTGATATGCTGACCACCGGCGTCGATATTCCAGATCTCGAATACATCGTCTTCTTGCGTCCTGTAAAGTCACGCATTCTGTTTGAGCAGATGCTGGGACGCGGTACCCGTAAAGGAGAGAAGTTTCCGGACAAGTCGCACTTCACGGTCTTTGACTGCTTCGACGGTACCTTACTTGAATACTTCCGCAGTGCTACGGCGATTACAGCAGAACCTCCGGAAAAAGAACTTAGAACGATCAGGCAAATCATCGAGGATATTTGGGACAACCGCGATCGTGCTTACAACATTCGGCGCCTTGTTCGCAGACTCCAGCGCATCGATAAGGAAATGTCGGGCGCTGCGCGCGAACTGTTTGCCGCTTACATTCCGAACGGTGATATGGCTACTTTCGCAGCCGGGTTGTCTAACAGCCTGCGAAAAGACTTCACTGGCACAATGAGTTTGCTGCGCAAAGATGACTTCCAGGACTTGCTCATCAACTATCCGCGTGCGCCGCGAACATTCGTGATCGCTTACGAAGCTCAAGATGACGTCAGTTCAGCATGGCTAGTCCGCGGGCTGGACGGAAAGGAATACAAACCCGAAGACTACCTCGCAGCGTTTGCGCGATTTGTGAGGGAGAATCCAGCTCATGTTGAGGCAATCGAGATTTTGCTCGATCGCCCTAAAGGTTGGGGAACAGAAGCACTGGGTGAGTTACGGCAAAAGTTGACCGCAACCAATGAGCGATTCACGGTAGATAATTTGCAGAAGGCTCACAAAGTGCGTTACGACAAAGCACTCGTCGATATCATTTCTATGGTGAAGCATGCGGCTCGCGAGGATGAACCTCTCTTCACAGCTTCGGAGCGAGTGCAGCGCGCATTTGACTTTGTAACTTCGGGTAAGCAATTCTCCGACGAACAACAAAAGTGGCTTGATCGCATTCGTGATCATCTGATCGAGAATCTTTCAATAGATCAGGATGACTTTGAGAACCTTCCTATATTTTCACGCTTCGGGGGGTGGGGACGAGCCAATAAGACTTTCAATAACCAACTCGACCGCATTATTCGCGATCTTAACGAAGCAATTGCAGCATGAGCGATTACGAAGCAAGGTTCTCACATATTAGGAAGGGAGACGCCTGCATCTATCTGCTGCAGGAAGATAAATCCAGGTTGAGGCAGGATGCAGTTCCCAGATGTAAGATCGGAAAAGCTACTCACTTGGACCACAGTTTCAAGGAATCTCGAATGCAAATCATTCGATCCACCTCTCCGGAAAAATTGAATTTACTGCATGCGATCAAAACTCCCTCGGCTCGAATCGCAACCAAACTGGAGAAACTTTTGCAGAAGAGGTTCGCGCATAAGAAATCTTTTGCCTACTCAGACGAATGGTTGGACTTGGACGAAAGCGATACTAATTGGTTTTGCAACCTCACTTATGAGAGCTTAAAAGCAACCCTTCCAGAATCTACTCGTCAAGACATCCTACGATTGGAAGAAATCATTTTGGAGTCCTAATGAGCGACATCGTTCAAAAACTTTGGGGGTTCTGTCACACACTTCGGCACGACGGGATCGACTACGGCGATTACATTGAGCAGCTAACCTATTTGCTCTTCTTGAAGATGGCAGACGAGAGGGGCATCGACCTGTCCAAACAACAACAGGGGACCGATGAGAAAGGAAAAGCAATTACTTTCGATTGCTCCTGGCCAACACTTTACAAACAGACGGGCACCGACTTGACTAATCACTACATCGACGTTCTGCGAACGCTCGGAAAGCAATCCGGACTGCTCGGCGTAATCTTTGCAGGCGCCCAATCACGCTTCAACAATCCCGTCAATCTCAAGAAGATGCTCAAGCTCATAAACGAAATCGAGTGGACTGCACTTGATGTTGATGTGAAAGCGGAAGCGTTTGAAGGACTCCTTGAAAAAGCTGCGAGTGAGGGCAAGAAGGGCGCAGGCCAATATTTCACGCCGCGCGTTTTGATTCAGTCAATTGTCCGTTGCATGAAACCCGATCCACGAGCGCACAAACAATTCACCATCGGAGATCCGGCGTGTGGCACTGGTGGGTTCCTGGTTGCCGCCTATGAATGGCTGATTCAACAGACCGGTGGCGCACTGGACCGCGATATCGCCAAGCGTGTAAGACATTCGACCTACTATGGACAGGATCTCGTCGAACGTCCTCGGCGGCTCGCATCAATGAATCTCTATCTTCATGGGCTCGAACCAGAGATCGTTTTGGGTGATGCGATTTACCAAGTTTACAACGGACCAAAGTTTGATGTAGTCCTAACGAATCCACCATTCGGGACGAGAGGAGCGAATCAGGCGCCTGATCGCGAGGACTTCACGATTGAAACCTCGAACAAACAACTTAACTTCTTGCAGCATATCCTGACGATCTTGAAACCTGGCGGCCGTGCCGCCGTCGTGCTTCCTGACAACTGCTTGTTCGAGAGCAAGGCGGGAGAGGTATTCGAAATTCTCATGCAGGACTGCAATCTGCACACTGTGTTGCGACTCCCGCGAGGAACGTTTAGCCCGTACAGCCAAGGAGTAAAGGCGAACGTTGTTTTCTTTCAGAAAGGGTTCCCGACTGAGAACGCCTGGATCTTCGACGCCCGCTCCAACGTACCCGGCATAACAAAGAAAGACCGACCGCTGACGCCGAAACATTTCGCAGAGTTTGAAAAGGTCTACGGCGACGAACCAAATGGCGGAAGCAAACGGAAAGACTTAGGTGAGGGGGGCCGCTTCCGCAAGTTTCACATCAGCGAGATCAAACAACGCGCTTACAAACTCGACATCACTTGGCTGAACGATGAATCACTTGAAGGCGCCGATGAGTTAAATGAACCGCAGGACCTGGCTGCTGAAGCGATCACGGAGCTCGAGGCGGTAGTGGATGATTTAAGGGAACTTATGAGCCTCATCGACAAAGAGGAAGCTTTCTCGGCATGAGCAAGCTTCCTCAAGGGTGGGAACGTACGCAATTAGCCCAGATTGGTACCTGGAGCTCCGGGGGCACGCCCTCGCGCAAGAATGCGGAGTATTTTGGAAGAGGTGTTCCATGGGTCAAAAGCGGAGACCTGAATGATGGCGCGATTCTCACGACTGAGGAACAGATTACTGAACTTGGGTTAGAAAACAGTTCCGCCAGGTTAATGCCAACGGGAACGATCTCAATGGCGCTGTATGGCGCGACAATTGGGAAGCTTGGGGTATTGACATTTCCAGCGGCTACGAATCAAGCGTGCGCTAACGTTGTTCCTTATGTCGACCTAATCAATCCTCAGTATTTATTCTTCTACCTCTTATCAGAGCGAAAAGCGTTAATCGAAAAGGGACAGGGCGGCGCACAACCAAATATCAGTCAAGAAATTGTTAAGTCTCATCCTATTGTCCTCGCACCGCTTAACGAACAACGTCGCATTGTGGCGAAGTTAGAGGAGCTGTTGAGCCGCGTCCAAACGGCGCAAGCGCGACTTGCAACAATCCCTGGCATCATAAAAGACCTTCGCCAATCAATACTCTCCAGGGCTTGCTTTGGGCGACTCACGTCCGATTGGAGAAAAGAAAACCCACAAGAGATTTCTATAGAAGCTATTGTCGAATCACTCCTTCAGCAGAGACTCTCTCAAGCGAAAACTGCTAAGAAGCAGTCCGAGGTTGAGGCCATTTACGACTATTCGGAAGCTGAAGATCCGACCGAATTACCAGACGAATGGCGCTTTATCACTTTGGCCAAGCTCTGTAAATCATTCGACTATGGGACTTCGTCGAAATCTCAAAAGTCTGGTGCCATTCCTGTTTTGAGAATGGGAAACATTCAAGACGGCGAGATCGACTGGAGCGATCTCGTCTACACATCGGACAAAGACGAGATTCGTAAATATGCTTTGCAGGAAAACACCGTACTGTTTAACCGAACCAACAGCCCTGAACTAGTAGGCAAAACAGCAATCTATCGGGGAGAGCGTCAAGCCATCTTTGCCGGCTACCTGATCAGGATCAATAACTTCGACATACTTCATTCCAGTTATTTGAACTACTGTCTGAATACAAGCTATGCGAAGGAGTTCTGTCTTCGCGTAAAGACTGATGGAGTCAGTCAATCAAATATAAATGCCCAGAAACTCGCGCACTTCGAACTTCCATTTTGCCCGATGCCTGAGCAATTGGAAATTCTTCGCCGCGTTGAAGCGCTCCTCAAAACCGCAAAGGTGATCGAGGCGCGTTATCACAAAGCGAAAGCTAACGCTGACAAGCTAACGCAATCAATTCTTGCAAAAGCCTTCCGCGGCGAACTCGTTCCCCAAGACCCTAACGACGAACCGGCGGCCGAGTTGCTTAAACGAATACATGCAGCGCGAGCGAATGAGCCCAAAACCTCTAAGCCAAAACAATCTAAGAAAGTAACCAGCATGAAGACGAAAGGTGTTTCGATTGATTCCGTTAAACGGGCAATCCGTCAATTACCCGAGCCCCGCTTCGCATTCTCCGAGTTGCGGAGCCTGATGGGTGGCGACTACGACTCGCTTAAGGAAGTTGTATTCGAATTGCTCGCAGAAGAGCCGCCATCGCTGAAACAGATTTTCGACAAGAAAACCAAATCAATGCGTTTTGAACGAGCAGATCAATGAAATTACTACGAGTCCACATTATCAAAGCCAATACTTGTGGGGGACTCCTTGACCGTCTCGATCTTTGGGTAAGAGACCCCCAGGACTCAGTGAGCATGTTCGATCCACTTTGCCTTATTGGTCCAAATGGTTCGGGAAAATCCCAGTTACTTCAAGTAATTGCTGAAGTGTTCCAGTCTGTCTTTCACACCATTGTACCGAGCGAAGAACGAATAGAGAGCAATCCCAGCCTGCAATTCGAGTTGGAGTATCTAATTCGGCCTGCGAACAGTAAGGACTTCTCTCATGTACGTCTAACACGCAAAACCGAAGGAAAGCGCAAAAGCCATTTGAGCATTCAATTGAAGGTAGACGAGGAATGGAAAGATCTCGATTCTTCGGATCTGAACATAATCTCATGGCTACCTACCAAAATTGTTGGCTACACGTCAGGTGACAATGAAACTTTGAGTCTGCCCTTTCTTCTAAGTCGGAGTGGTTACGCGGACGAGGTCTATTCACAGGCCGTGAAGGAGCGTGACCGAGATACGCCGATAAAAGATACTCGTCTAATGCTAATCGACTATGGGACTCATTTAGAAGTGTTGGTGGCAAATCTGCTCCTAGGTTCGGATGAACAAAGGACCGCATTGTTAACGGCTGCACGATTGGAACGGCTGCATTCATTTCGCTGCGTTGTCCAACTTAACCATAGTGCCGCGCCTAACGCCCCTGCTCGGCTCAAGGGTAAAACGAAACGAAAGGGTATCCAACTTACTAACGAGCTAGAAGAATACTTGGACCGCCTACAGCGATGCGCCACGTGTTATGAGTATGACGACAAGACCGAGACTTATATCTTCGACTTTTTTGTCGACAATGAGACGCGGGCCGCCTTCCACTCATTCTGGACTGATCCTCTTGACCTATATTCGGCATTCCATAAGTTGGCGATGCTCAATGATCTGGTGATTCCAAAGCCAACTCGTCAACGATTCAAGCAGGCGACTAGAAGTCGACACTTTGCCGCGCGCCTGCCTGAACCTCAGGACGAGGAGAAGGTCTTCCGATTCGAAAGAGTAAATTTTGAAGCGACGAAGGGCCAAGGAACTGTTGACTATGTATCCTTGTCAGACGGTGAGCACCAGCTGGCACAGCTATTGGGTACCTTCTGCATGTTGTCGTTCGCCAATGTGCTTTTCTTGCTCGATGAACCTGAATCCCATTTCAACCCACAGTGGCGTGTTGAGTTCACGTCAAAGATTTTGGATCTGCCGACCCCGCACGGGACGCGCAGAGACGAGACTGGCCCATCACAACAGGATGTCCTACTTACAACTCACGCACCATTTGTTCCGTCAGATATGTCGCGGGAAAGAGTATTGATCTTCAGTAAGGATAAAGAGACTGGGAAAATCGTCGTGCGAAGACCGGAAATAGAGACGTTCGGAACAACCTTCGACGCCATCCTCGACGAATGTTTCGGCGTTCGCCCGCCAATATCGGCGGAGCCGCGACAGGAAATCGACAAGTTAATGAAAAGTGAAGATCCAGATGAGATCAAGGAGGGCCTGAAAAAACTAGGGAACTCCGTCGAAAAAGTATTTCTAGCCGATCACTTACGGCAATTACCAGGAGAGGAAGTGTAGGGCATGTTCTTTGGTTATCCGATTGCCGCAACCGCCGAGAACTGGCTGCATGAATGTCTTAGCGAGATTGTCACTACGATTCATACAAGTCTTGATGCGGGGAATGATCCGCCACCTTGGCCCGAGCTCATTCCTGCTGCACATCGAGAGGCTTTGCGTTCTCGACATGGATTGCGAGATCGACTCCTTCGCTATTCCAACGCATTGCAGGAACTCGATTTACCTGGACGAGAACGAGTTCTGAACTCTCTGGTCCAACAGAACGACATCGGGAACTTGGTAGCTGGTATTAGTGAATGTGAGTGTATTGATGAACTGCCTGAAGAAGTCCAACAGCCCGTAGAAGATCTATTCACCTTCGCTTTCAAATTGTTAACTGAAGTAGGTGTACGCGATCGGTATTACTCAATGATTTATTCAACGTTGGAGTACAAAGTATGTCCATTTTGTGGCAGCGAATATTTCGATGCGCCTAAGGGACCGCGAGAAGACTTGGATCACTATTTGGCAAAACATCAGTACCCGTTCGCTGCCGCCAACTTAAGAAATCTGGTTCCGATGGGCATGAAGTGCAACTCCCGATATAAATTGGTCCAAGATATCCTTAGAGATGGGCATGGCGTCCGTAGAACGGCGTTCAATCCTTATGAGGAGCGCCGGATAAGATTGAGTTTAGTCAATTCTCAACCGTTCGGAGGAATCAAAGATCAAACACCGGATTGGCAGATCGACTTCATACCTGATTCGCCGGAATGCGCAACTTGGGACGACGTCTTTCGATTACGGGAGCGAATTGGACGCGACATCTTGGCCGAGTCTTATTTCCCGTGGTTGCAACAGTTCGCGGTCTGGTTCAGAAAGACAAAAGTCAATTTACCTCTCGATGATGATCTTATTAGAGCAGCGCTAAAAGAGTACGCAGAAAACGCGGAGATCAGAGGCTTTACTGCGCGAGAATTTCTTCAGGCTCCTTTATTTGAAATGCTACACGAGCATCATGCTCGAGGAAACGGAAGATTAGTAGCTCTTATTCGAGATCTCGTTACTATTGCTGTCCCCCGTGCTGCATAGATCAAGTTCTGATTAGTGTTCAAGGCAGAGCCATCATCGAAACGATGAGGGCTAGCTCCATGGATGATCGTCTTGAAATCCATTCGTAGTTGAAAATAAACCATCTTGATCAAAACTGCGTGAGAGTGCCACTCGCGTAAGTTCCTTGGGTAGGTCATCAAGTTTGAATCTCCATTGGTCGTTCTCACCAAATGATTAGGAAAACCGGTGCCTTGATTTTTTTTGACGAGAGTCAACGGGGCGAACTACTTAAAAATTACTTCGCCAGTGGCGTTTTTTCGGACGCGTTGAGCATCCCTGACTTGGAAGCGCGGAAAACTGAGGTAGCATTGCTAGCTTTCTCCGAGGGAACTATCGATTTTATCTCATTACTGAAGAGGGGGAGAACTGTAGCGACGGCCAAGTCGCGCGTTGAGTTCTCGGATTTAGTTTCGCTGAACGCGATACCAATCAAGGAACTGGAAGTTAAGTTAGACCCTAAGCTTAGAAGCTACTTCATCCGCAGTTCTCGTGGCACAGGCGGAATGGTCCCCGAGACTACGTGGGGCGGAATCATTAGTCTAATTAAACAACTTCGGCCCGATATGAGTTCGGAGGTCGAACGGCTGTTGTCCTTAAGCAGCTATGCTGGCTATCACCTTGTAGGCAAGTTGTCGGAAATACTATTGCAAGAACGAGAAGCGCTCGGAGCAGCGCTCGATATTTTTTCCGGCAACCATCTGCTTCGAGAACGGGTATTAGGTAGTTGGGCCCCTGCTGCCGATTCTGTCGGCGAGGTGAACGAAGAAACTAGGAGGGGAACGCTCGTTTCTAGTGAGCACTCAACGTTGTCCTTCTCTAACAGGATTCCCGAGAAATACATTCAGGAAGAGTCGGCCCTGCAACATGATTTGTTCAACTGGGAGGGCGTCGCTCCAATGCACGTTGCGGGTCACTCGATCTTTACACAAGGTAAGAGAACCCTGGAAGTCATATACGCAAATAGAAACTCACTCGAAAACACTTTGGGCGTTGATCTTATCTATTACAACGAGGAGTATCAGTTATTTGCTTTAGTTCAATATAAGCTAATGCGAGAAGAAAATGAGAGGATGGTTTATCGACCAGATTGGCAACTCCATAGAGAATTGAAACGAATGGATGAATTCGTCGAGAAATATCACCTTAGTGTCGAACTGGAGTCAGATCAGGAGTTTCGGTTAAATGCTGACGGTTTCTTCGTCAAGCTAGTACCAAACCGTGGGTTACGCCCGGCTTCGGGGGAACTAATCAAAGGAATGTACCTCACTCGAGAATACCTGAAGTACTTACTAGGTCCGTTCGGTCCAAAAGGCGATAAGGGGGGAGCAGTAATACACTTTGACAATGCTCAGAGGTATTTGACCAATACGGAATTTATGCAATCAGTGAACCGCGGTTGGATTGGAATGAGACGACTGCATGCCAGAGCTCTAAAGGATCTTATTAGACAGTATTACGAAACGGGGCGAGGGGTATTGGTTGCAGTAGAGGAGCTTCGGCAACAGGAGTCATTGCTTGAAGAAAGTGCCGAAGAACCTAATGAATCAGATTCTCGACAATTACATCTCTTCGATGAGAGTAGCTTCGAGTCCAATAAACATGACAAAACGACTCACACTGTTTGAACACGAATCGCAAACAGGTAAGGCGAAGGTAACGGCCGCGAATTTGTTACGCGTAATGCTCGCAATAAGGAGTGATAAGGTGAAGGTCCAAACGGGTCAGGGTTTTCCCATCTAATCCTAACCTGAAGTAGGACCACGCTTCGAACTAGTCCTAATCCAAGAGGTTAAAACTATGGCAGTGATAAAAAGTACGCCAAAAGGGGGCTCCAAAGTGCTAAGCCAGGCGAATCGGAGTCTCGGCGCAAGAAATCAATCGGATGGCAAGTGCGTTTGAGTATGACGAAATGGTGCGAGCGCCGAGACTTTGAGGCAGCGTGATTTAACCCTCTGTGGAAATGCGAGGGCCCAGCTATTAAGAAATGTCACCGATTCGTCACTCGACTCTCTGCGAATCGATAAAAATCGATGTCAAAGACTGCCAAAGAAATTTCTCCTGTCTTGGCTGCAACCTGTTGAAGAATTGTAAGTTAATGCCACTGCATGTCACTGGATGACAACGGCTGCAATGGTGGTCCAAGCCCATTCGCAATGCGGAGGTCAGGGGTTCGACCCCCCTCTGCTCCACCATTAGAATCAGTTACTTACGGCAGGGCGGCGACCCTGCCTTTTTCTCACTGCTTGGCGTTTGGATTCGTCGGTCGCCTGAGTGTGCACTGGCCACTTGATGACATTTTTCGAGAGACGCTACAGCGCAACGTCAGAGCATCAGCTCAAAATAAACCAGCGGCGTGCCTCGGTAAGATTTCCGGCCAACCTCAACGAACCCGCATTTGGCGTAGAACGGTCCTGCGCCGGCGTCGCTGTCATAGGCATCGAGCCTGATGGCTTCGCCGGGCCACGCTCGAGCTACAGCCTTGGCTTCTTCAAGCAGATGGCGCCCAATACCTCCGCGCTGTCGATCCGGTGACACTGCCATATCGAGCAGGTAAAGAGGCCGGCTGACGCTCTTGAAATAAGACAAGTCGATGGCCCAGGGTTTCTTCGTTGCTAATCTCAATGTTCCAATGATTTCCTGATCGTCTCGCATAACCAATACTCGCGATGTCTTAATGCTGCGCAGCACACTCTTTTCAGTCACGCACGAAGACCAGTGACCCTTCCCGAATTGACGAGTGAGGTGTTCGGCAACGGAAGTTCGCAGTGCAGCAATTGCCGGCGCATCCGCCTCGCTAGCCGTTGTAACCAGGATCTTCATCTCTGCTCTATTGGCGCATTAAAACCTTGACCCTGTCTAGTGACTGATGAAATAATCCGCTCCACCAAAGGCGCTGTAACAGTTTACTCACGCTTCGTCTGTTCCCGAAATTCTTCAAAAAGGAAATCAATGTATGGCGACATCCCCCAATGGTCTGCCAAAAGGAATACCACCAAAACCTCAACCCGACGACTTCGAAAAGCCGGTCGCCTGGCTTTTCGGTCGACAATTCATAGCGACTCTCAAATACGTCCTGCTGTACATGGCGTTCAAAGGAAAGCTCGATTCCAGAGATTGGATGAAAGCTGAAATCATAGATATCGAGCAACTGTTGCAGACGAAATCCGAATCACTGGATGAATTCTGGTTCGACTACATTGCTGACAGCGGCGACGGCCAGAAGGCAGTGTATAGCATTGCCTTCTTATGTATGAGCGATCTTGCCAGCCGCAATAATCTGAAGCTTGGCGACAAGCTCGAATTCCTGTCCGGCGGCGCCAAAAAGAATTTGGGAGAAGACAAGACGATTCTACCTCGAGGTACTTTTCTCTTCGTCGGCGGAGATACCAGCTACCACATCTCTGACTATGGAACCCTCGCCAGTCGATTTCAGAATCCATTCTGGTGGGCTTTCAAAGATCTTCGCGGTAAAGAAAGTGTAGAGAACCGACGCGGACTTCTCTTTGGCATCCCCGGAAATCACGACTACTACGATTCGCTTGACGGCTTCAATCGACAGTTCCGGCGTCCCTCAAATCCAGATGAGATCGTTCCCGGTCAACGACCACCACTCCTGATGATCCCGACTTTCATGCGCACGCAAGAGGCAAGCTATGTAGCGCTGCATCTCCCGTTTGATTGGTGGTTCTGGGGACTGGACACAGAAGAAGGAGAAATTGATTTTCGTCAACTCGACTTCTTTAAAGAACTGCAAAGGCAATACCAACCCAACAAACTAATCGTCGCCACACCGGAACCGACAATTGCATTTGGACAACTCCCAAACAAGGATGCGAACCAGTCGAAAACATTTGCAGCGCTCGGGCTCGAACGGCCCGTTTTAGACGAACCGCTGGCCCCGGAGAAGTGTCGTGTAGATCTCGCGGGCGACGTTCATCACTACGCCCGATACTTTGGACCAGCGCCCGACTCAGGCAAGACCAGTAATTACACTTCCGTTATGGCCGGCGGTGGCGGCGCTTTCTTCCATCCCACGCAGACGAATGTCCGTGAAGTGCCACAACAGGTTCTGTACCCTGCCGCGACGACTTCGCGGGAAGAAACCGCGAAACAACTTTTTAAAGTCATCAACATTTGGAACGGTGGTTACGTTCAGCTATTCGGCTTTCTCATCGCCTTCGCCCTCGTCTTCACCGCCTATTTCCCGCCAAGCGGTAAAGAAGCAGTTGATACTTTTCCACCACTTATATGGATTGGGGCTTCCCCAGCCGAAAACTCGAAGATCCAACCAACGCCTGGAGCGGATGCGACAGCGAAAAGTCTGGGTATCTGGACTCGCAAGAATCCGACGCACTATCTGTGGACCATCTTGTTTCCGGTGGCTCTAATTTTCCTCGGCTGCAGTCTGTATTACTCAGGTAAACTTTTCAAAAAGGAATATGACCCAACCGAAAAAGCCGAAAAGGAAATCAGTAAGAAAGCCAGGAAGGAAGTCACAGGCCCACAGTTAGCGCTGGTATGGATCCTCGTAGTCGTAGCCTTCGCCGCTCTGGCTGCAGGTCTTTTAGGATTTCGATTCGTCGAGCCGGTTATGCCACCGTATGGCCGCAGCCTTATTATTCTCGCGGCATTACTGTGGGCTGTCTTAGCGGTCCTGCAAAGCGTTATCTATTCCGAGTGGTTGTTTGAAGAGTGTTACTACGGAAACATCGAGACGAAGCATTACCGGCCCATCTGGGTCCTGCTGATCATGTGTGTTGTCGAACTCGGTGCGGCCTTTTGGTTTTTTGGTACACATGACGCTGCTTATCTAATCGCCGACCTTGTCCAAATATTGGTGATTCTGGGAATCGGAGGAGGTCTCATCTACTTTGCCGTAGGTATAGGTGGCCACCTTAAGAAAGGTGCCGGCAAAGCAGGTTTCGTCGTGCTTGGCATTTCACACGCTTTCCTGCAACTCGCTGTTCCATTCCTGCTGGTTAGAAAGGGTCATCTACTATTGGCGCCAATCGTAGCGTTCGCCATCGTCGGCGGTTTTCAGTTCATTGGTAGTTGGTTAGCTAAATCCGATAGCGGATGGCCGTTGGCGATAGGATGGGTGGCACTGGGCGCCGCGCTATTGATCACGCCATTTGTTCTCGATGCGTCTTTTTTCGGTGGCCCACCTGTGAATAATCTGAACGGGTGGCGAACGTTCTTGCTCTGTTTTTATGCGGGAGTTATCGGCGCAGTAATGAGTTGCGCGCTCTTCGGTTGGTATTTAGCCGTAGCGCTCGCGTTCAACGGACACAACAACGAAGCCGGCGGGGCCGCACGCATCGAGGGATACAAACATTTAATACGTTTTCGGCTGAACCGCGCCGGTCTTACGGGCTACGTCATCGCCATAAACAAAGTTGGTACGGAAGGAACACAGCTCACTCCGGAAATTGTGGATGTATTCCACATCTCCAATAGTCCCTCTAAGAATTCGCCGTGACGACGAGGTCACCTCAATTCACCCGTCGGCGTACCGGCGTCTGCGTGGTCGGGCTCTGGAGATGAGACGCTTCTTACGCTCCATGTGTGAGGAGTGTAATAAGCTCCGTGCACAGGTTTGCCTTTGGTGATGTTGATGCTGCCGGTACGTTTGTAATCGATGTGCTCATTGAACGACGATCCGCGCAGTTTGATACTTGCTTCAATATTGAAAGCCGCGACTTCGAAAGGCAGCTCCGGACAGTAGAACTCAACCATACAACGACCCTTCTGAAGATCCAGTGGTGGTCCATCTACGGCAGTCGAAAAATGACTATGGATGTTACCGAATATCGAATAGAAGTAAAGTTCGACGAGGGCATCTGCGACCGGCTCGTGCACAATGATCTCGACCTCGACCCGCGCCGCATCGCCGGTAGAGAATATCGTTGTCCTGCGGCCTTCTGAGTTATAAAAAATAGCAGAGACTATTTGTGCCGCAGGCACTTCCTGAACATCCATAAGACCAGCCGTGGTCCTGGCCGGCATGCTGGTAAGCATGTGCTCATATTCAGAGATCACATAACGCGGTGGACCACTGCGAAAAATCTCACCCTGCCGCAATAAGAAAACTCGATCGCACAGATTCTCGATGGCGCCCAGGTTATGGGATACAAAAACAATCGTCGTCCCTGCTCGTCTCAGTTGATTAACTCTCTCAAGACACCGCGATTGAAACTCCGCGTCACCGACTGCCAACACCTCGTCGAGCAAAAGGATGTCAGGATCCAAATGCGCCGCGATCGAAAAACCGAGTCGCAAATACATGCCTGACGAATAACGCTTGACGGCCGTGTCGATAAACGCGGATACGCCGGCAAAATCGACGATGCTATCCAACTTCCTGCGTATTTCGCTCCGCTTCATTCCCAGCAGCGAACCATTCAGGTAAACATTTTCGCGTCCTGTCAGATCGGGATGAAAACCCGAAGCCACTTCTATCAAGGCGGCCAAACGGCCGTTGATACGAATGCGGCCTTTGGTTGGCGTCGTGATGTTGTAGAGAAGTTTCAGAATCGTGCTTTTCCCGGCGCCGTTCTGGCCGATGATGCCGAGTGCTTCTCCACGATTAACCTCGAAACTTACGTCTCGGAGTGCCCAGAAATCGTTCCAATTACCACGCAGGCGACGGCTCAAGCGCGCCAGTGTTTTCGAGGAACCTTCAGTTTCGGATTCCTTGAAGATGCGGTATTTCTTTGAGACGGTTTCGAATTTCAGGTCAATCATATCGAGCTAAACGAAGTCGGCCATGGTTGCTTCCACGCGTTTGAAGTAGAGGTATGAGACGAATAGCAAGATGACAGAGACGACCGCCGAGAACAGTAAGGAACTCGCGTTTGGCGGAGCGCCTTTGAGTATTACGAGTCGGAAACTATCAATAATTCCGACCATGGGATTCAATATGTAGAATGGCCGCCACCGCGCAGGTACCGCACTCAGCGGATAAATCACAGGTGTAGCAAATAGCCAAAGCTGCAAGAGCAGCGGCACTGCCACGCCGATGTCTCGAAAACGAACCTGGGTCGCTGAGAAGATGAAAGATATTGCGAGTGCGAAACAAGTTAACACGAAGAGAATCGGCACTGCGTAAAAAACATTCAAGGTCAGAGGAATGTGATAATAGATTAACAAAGCCGCCAATAGAGTAGACGCTACTGCAAAGTCAAATAACGCGGCGACGATATACGTTATCGGCAAAATCTCACGCGGGAAATAGACCTTTGTTACAAACTGTGCGTCTCTTACCAGACTGCTGGTTGCATTCGAAACCCCTGTTGAGAAGTAGTTCCAGGGTAGCAACGCCGTAAAAGCAAAAACCGCATAGGGTATACCTTCGCTCGGCATTCTCACGATCAGCGAGAAGATGAAAGTGAAGACAAGCATCATCGAAATCGGCTGCAGAATTACCCAGAGAACGCCAAGCACGGATTGCTTGTATCGGACCTTGATGCGGTGAAGGCTGAGTGTCCAGATCAGATCCCTGTATTGCAGAAGCTTCGCCAGATTAGCGAGCAGATTGAATCCAAAAATAGAAGGCGGGCGAATTTCGTAGACTGGTCGAGCACTGCTTCGACCTACCGGCGATTCGTGATTGATTGCAGGGCTATCCAAAGGGTTGTTGTACGTTAGTTGACGGCAACGATTGATCAGGAACCGGGGCGGGTTTACTCAGATTCTTGTCGCAGACGCTTCTTTAATTCTGCCGCCAGGCTCTGAACGTGCGGTTCTTTCAACACAGTATTATGGTCACCGGGAATGAAATGAACGTCTACGCCGCCGCTGGCTAGTTTGCCCCACCCCAAGTGAAGGTCGCGGATACGGTTGTGCGGTTGTCGGCGGCTGCGAAAAACCACAATGCGTCCACCGTAGGTCGTTGGCACATAGTCACGTCCCGGGAAATAAACTTCGATTGGCTTCTGTTTGCGCTCGGCAGAATCTGCGGAAATGATTGGCGACCCGTTATCAGTAGTTTTGTGTAGCTCGCCGCCGGCGTTTTTCTTTACGGAGCTGAATTGCTTTCTAAGCCCTCCTAACATGAGCGAACCCAGACGCCTCGTATAATATTCGATATGCCAAAAATAATTGTAGGTGTTTTCCATTACCCAGGTGTCGATAACTCCGAGCAACGCAATCTCCTGACCTTCACGCTCCAGCCGTCGCGCCATCTCAAAAGCAATATGCGCGCCCCGGCATAGCCCAACGAACTGATACGGACCAGTGGGTCGTACCGCACGGAGGGCCTCCAAATATTCCGTGGCGATGGAGTTCACCGCAGCCCGACTGTGTTCGCCCTCCCGGTCCTCAGGATACTGTAATTGCAGGCCGAATACAGGTTGATCGGTGCCCAGATACCGAGCCAGAGATCGATAACCCAGTGCGTTTACATTGGGCATAGAGACGCAGAAAAGCGGCGTCTTTGAACCATCCGCCTGGATCTTAACCAATGTGGGCCAGGAAATTGAACGCACATCCTGACGTAAAAGACTGGCATGATACTCAATGGTGGCACCCTGAAAAAAACTGACCAGGGGCAGTCGTTGTCCAAGTTCTTTCTCAATCTCCCATACCAATCTGACGGCAAGCAGCGAGTGGCCTCCCAGATTAAAAAAGTTATCCTGAACGCCAACTGACTGTACTCCCAGGACTCTCTCCCAAATATCTGCAAGCCGTCTTTCGAGGTCATTGCGCGGAGCAATATGAGCTTCTTCCAGATCCGCCCGGGTCCCAGTCTGGCTCGGCAACGCTCGCCTATCGATCTTACCGCTTGGTGTTAATGGCAACGCCTCGAGCAATACGAACGCCGACGGGATCATGTAGTCCGGCAGCTTGCTACTCAAATACGCGCGCAGTTCGTTGACAGTCGGTGCGGCTCCATTGGCGACGACATATGCTAGCAGTTGCTTATCGCCTCGTTCGTTCTCAGACGCAATCACGATAGACTGATGAACCTGCGGATGACTCGCGAGCTGAACTTCGATCTCTCCCAGTTCAATACGAAACCCACGCACCTTCACTTGATGATCGCGGCGTCCGTGATACTCCACATTTCCATCAGCCAGGTAACGGCCGATGTCTCCAGTCCGAAACAATCTCGCGCCGTCTTTCTCGCTGAATGGATCGGGCACGAACTTTTCCGCCGTCAGTGTCGCCTGATTCAAATAACCGCGCGCCAGCCCCTCGCCGCCGATACAGATTTCTCCTGGCACGCCCACCGGAGCAGGCTGGAAATTCGCGTCCAGAACATAAGCACTCGTGTTGGCAATCGGCCGCCCCAAGGGAATCGTCGCCAGTCCCTCTGTCCGCTCTACCTCGTAGCACAACACATCTGCGGCCACTTCAGATGAGCCATACAGATTGATCAACTTTGCGTGTGGTACCTGTTTGCGAAACATCGTCGCTAACTCAACCGGCAATGTCTCACCACTGCAAACGCAATAACGCAAGGCGCCGAGTTGTTCCGCAAGGTCTTCCCCAAGCTCGAGCATCACGCGCAGCAGCGAAGGCACCAGCACGAGCCGCGTGACCTTGTTCGCTGACAAAGCTGTGATGAAGCGTTGCGGATCTTTCACCGCTTCGTCCGGAATGATCACTAGCGGCACGCCCTGCAGCAGTGGCCCAAATATTTCCCAGATCGAATCGCCAAAGCTCAGCGCAGTCTTTTGACAACAAACTTCGCCTTCGGCAAATGGATATACGCGCCACATCCACTCAAACCGATTAACTGAGGCGCGATGTGCACTCACTACGCCTTTTGGTTGGCCCGTCGAGCCCGACGTGTACAGCACATAAGCAGAGTTTTCGGCGGAAGCTGCGTCTGCGGGATTCTCCCCGGAATCGCGCGCGATTTCCGGCCATTCGTTATCCAGACAGATAGTTTGCCCACCCCAAGTCGCTAGCGAATCACGCAGATGCTGCTGTGTCAGTAACAAACGGGCTCCGGAATCTCCGAGCATAAAAGAAATGCGCTCCTCGGGATACGAAGGGTCCAAAGGAACATACGCTCCACCCGCTTTCAGTATCGCAAGTAACCCTACAACCATCTCCAAAGAACGTTCGACGCAAATTCCTACCAAAACCTCAGGCCCAACGCCGCGTCTTTTCAAGCGATGGGCCAACTGATTCGCTCTTTGATTCAATTCACCATACGTCAACTGACCGGTTTCTGAGATTAACGCTACTTTGTCACGAGCCCTTTCTACCTGCTCTTCAAACAACGTGTGGATGCATTTGTCGCCTCGAGAATCGACTTCCGTATCGTTCCACTCAATCAGCAACTGCGACCGCTCCTGTGTGGTTAAGAGCGGCAACTCGGCAATGCGCTGTTCTGGATTGGCAACGATTTCCTCCAGTAGCGTTTGGAAATGACTTGCCATCCCCTCAATCGTCGCTGCGTGGAATAGGTCCGTGCTGTATTCAAACGAAAGCGCCAATCCATTGGCCCGCTCTCCCACATACAGAGACAAATCCAACTTCGAAGTCCTCTTTGGATAAGAAAACTCTTGTAATTCCAAAGAGCTGAGTTTCCAGGTTGTTTTGGGAACATTCTGGAGCGCAAACAACGCTTGAAACATCGGCGTATGGCTCAGGCTGCGCTCCGGTTGTAGTTCTTCGACGAGCTTATCAAATGGCAAATCCTGATGAGCGAAGGCATCGAGAGCCATCTCTCGAACCCTTCCCAGTAATTCCCGAAAAGTCGGGTTGCCGGAGAGATCCGTCCTCATCACGAGCATATTCACAAAGAGACCTATGAGACCTTCCGTCTCTGTGCTCGTGCGGTTCGCGATGGGAGTGCCTATCAGGATGTCGTCCTGATTTGCATATCGATACAGCATCGTCTGAAAGGCCGCCAGCAGCGTCATGAACAACGTTACTCTCTCGCGCCGGCTCAACTCCTTGAGCGACTCTGTCAATTCCTTCCCCACTGCGCTCGTGTGGTAAGCGCCAGTAAACGTTTGTATTACCGGACGCGGTTTGTCGGTCGGGAGTTCAAGCATCGCAGGAGCGCCTGCGAGCTGTTGTTTCCAGAAGTCAACTTGCTTACTTAACGCTTCGCCTTGCAGCCACTCGCGTTGCCAGCGAGCAAAATCTCCGTATTGAATCGGAAGTTCAGGTAGCGATGACGGGCGCGAGTTGGAGAAGGCTTCATAAAGATCGCGCAGCTCTCGAATTAAAACGCCCATGGACCACCCATCGCTAACGATGTGATGCATCACCAACAGTAGAACTTGATCCTGATCGTCCAACTTAAAAAGACTGGCTCGCAAAAGCTGGTCGTGCTCCAGATTGAACCCGCGCAGCGATGCCTCGGAAGCTAATCGCCTGGCTTCACTCACTCTCTCTTCCGGTGGTAATTCACCAAGATCTAACAGCTGAATTTCTATTTCACGCGCAGGAGCAATGATCTGTGTTGGTTCACCTTCAACCGAAGTGAAGTTCGTACGTAATGATTCGTGGCGGGTTACTATTTCATTTAGAGCCCCGTTCAAAGCTGGCAGATTCAGCTCTCCCTTCAGCCGGACTGCTTGTGAGATGTTGAACGACGGACTTCCAGGATCGAGCTGGTCCAAAAACCACAGCCGCTGCTGCGAGAATGACAACGGAACTTGCCTCATCTTCGCCGCTTTTTTACGCAACAACTCCGCCAGCAGAGCCCGTTTTTCAGCGGCCGGCAAATTCATTTTGTTTTCAGCACCGCTCATTCGCTATCACCCGTTTCAGCCAGCGCTTCCCGCAGCAGCGAATCCACGTCCGCGTCCGAAAGCTGATCGAGCCTCCCCAGCAACTCCTCGGCTTCACTATTCTTGTCTCTGGTAATGGTTCGCGCCATGCCGTTTTTCATTTGAAACTCAAACTCAACTATCACGGACGCCAACTCTGCGACCGTAGGCGATTCGAACAAATTGCGCAATGGCAATTCAACCTTAAAAGTATTACGCACGCGAGAGATCAATTGCGTGGCCAGCAGCGAGTGACCTCCCAGCTCAAAAAAGTTGTCTCTGATACCAACGCGTTCTCGCTTCAGCACTGCGGCCCAGATTTCCGCCAGCTTCTCTTCCATCGGGTCGCGCGGTGGTTCGTAGGCCTGAGTGCTCACCTGGTCCGGCTGCTCGAGTGCGGCCAAAGCGCGACGATTGATCTTTCCAGATGGGGTCAACGGCAACGTTTCCATCGTCACGAATGTTGCCGGAATCATATGATCAGGCAATCGTTCTTTTAGATAAGTGCGCAGTTCGCGAGGAAGATCTGCGGAGCCGTTGCTCGTGGTCGCCGTAACGAGGTAAGCGACAAGCTTTCGATCACCTTTAACATCTTCGCGCGCCACTACCGCTACCTTGCGCACGGATAGGTGAGCAGCGAGTAGCGTTTCAATCTCACCCAGCTCGATGCGAATCCCTCGAATCTTGACCTGGTTGTCGATGCGGCCCAGGAACTCGATGTTGCCATCCTCCTGATAACGGGCGAGATCACCAGTCAGATACATGCGTGCGCCGGCTTCCCTGTCAAAAGGATTTGGAAAAAACTTTTCAGCCGTTCGCTCCGGACTATCGAGATAGCCACGCGCCAAACTGGCGCCCGCGATACAAAGCTCGCCAGGCACGCCGATTGGCGCGGGTTCGAGGTTCTTGTCGAGAATGTAGATCTGTGTATTCCAGATCGGTCGACCAATCGGTGGTAGCGAGGGCCACTCGACTACCGGGCCAGGTAATGAATAAGCAGTCGCGACGTGACTCTCAGACGGGCCGTAATGATTATGCAGCGTGCAGTCATTCAATCGCTCAAACAGTTTTGCGATTTGCGGAGTAATCTCGAGCTGCTCGCCGGCGGTGATGATTTCATGCAAGTCCGCGGGCAGTGTGGCGCCTTCGATGACGGCTTCCGCCAGATGTTGCAGGAAAACGAACGGCACAAAAATCCTTTGCACCTTTTGCTTGACCAGCAAACGCAATAGCGACAGCGCGTCCCGCCTCGTCTCGTTCGAGATCAGTAACAGCGTTCCGCCGGAACACCACGTCGAGAATATTTCCTGAAACGAAACATCAAAACTAAGCGAAGCAAACTGCAACGTTCGCGCCGCTTTAAAAGGACCGGCATATTCCAGTTGCCATGAAAGCAGATTCGACAGGGCGCGCTCGTTCATGGCAACACCTTTGGGCTGACCGGTGGAACCCGAGGTGTAGATCACGTACAAGAGGCTCTCGCCATCGCTCTCGTTTTGCGGATTATCGTCGTTTTCGCACTCGACTTTGTTCCAATCTCTGTCGAGGCACAGCACCGGCATTTCTGCTTTGGGCAAGGCGTTCAATACACGCTCGTTCGCGAGTAAGACCGAACAACGTGCATCGTTCAGCATGAACTGCAATCTCTCGCGCGGATATTCAGGATCGAGTGGTACGTAAGCACCACCCGCTTTAACAACTCCGAGCACACCAATCACCATTTCGAGACTGCGATCAAAGCAGACGCCGACTTTCTCATCCGCGCCAACACCGAGCCGGCGCAGATAATGAGCGAGTTGATTGGCGCGACTGTTTAGTTCTCGATAACTAAGTGTTTGCCCTTCAAAGATCACCGCCGCCGCGTCTGGTGTGCGTTGAACCTGAGCTTCAAAGCGTTTCTGGACCGACTCTGTCGCCGCTGAAGCATCGGTGTCGTTCCAGTCAATCAAAATCTGATTGCGCTCAGCCGGACTAAGAAGCGACACTCGCGAAACCAGGGCTTCAGGGTCCGCCGACAAATTTTCCAGCAGCGTCTGGAAATGACTTAACAAACGACGAATCGCTTCATTGTGATAACGAGTGCGGTCGTAGACAACTTGAACGCTGAGTCTTTGCGCCGGGCTTACCAACACAGTCAGCGGATATCCCGTCGTCGAGCCAATGCCTCGATCGCTGCTAACCTCGACACTATTGTTTGTTGCCTGGTAACTGCTGCCCACCGGCAGATTTTCAAAAACGAGGATGCTCTCGAAAAGTGGTACACCACGCGGCACGTCGCTCCAGCCTTGAATATCGATCAGCGAGCTGTATTCGTATTGCTGCAACTCGCTCTGTTGCTCTTGCAGTTCCTTGAGCCATGAAAGTAACGGCGTGTGGGACGGCACGCGCGCGCGCAGCGGCAGTGTATTGATGAAAAGGCCCACCATCGATTCGGCGCCTGCCAAAGTCGCCGGACGACCCGCTACGGTTACGCCGAACACCACGTCATCTTCACCGCTGTAACATGATAGCAATAACGCCCACGCGCCCTGGATAAGCGTATTCAGAGTAAGCCGGTGCTGTCGTGCAAAGTTCAACAGTTCTGTTGTAGCGGTTTCCGAGAGTTGAATCCGCAAATCAGCATACTGTTCCCCCTCAATCGCCTGGTCCGCGTTTCGCTCAATGCCCAACGACGTAGGCTCGCTAAAATCCCGTAGCCTCGTCTTCCAGAAATTTTCGGCGGCGGTCGCGTCTTGCCCTGCCAGCCAGCCAATGTAATCTCCATACGGACGAGGAGTCTCGAGACGCGGTTCCCTCCCGGAAGCCAATGCGTCGTAGATGGCGAAGAAGTCTTTGAGCAGCAACGCACGTGACCATCGATCGAGCAAAAGGTGATGCCGGCTGAAAAGGAACTTGTACTCATCCTCACTGAATCGGAAAAGAGCAAGCCGGATCAGAGGAGCGTTGCTCAAGAGAAAGCCACGGCGACGGTCGGCTGCGATGAACGACTGAAGTCGGTCCTTTCGTTCGTCCGCCGAATAATCCCGCCAGTCGTGAGTGTCGAGGGAAAGATCGATTTGCCGGTAAACTGCCTGCAAGGGTCTCTCGAGATCCTCCCAGAGAAACGAGGTACGCAAGATGGGATGCCTGTCCATCACTCGCTGCCACGCATCCTCAAACGCAATGAGGTTCAGTTCGCCTTTAATGGTGAATAGCGATTGCTCGAAATATGTGCCTGAATCGGGCGCATAGATCGAGTGGAACAGCATGCCCTGCTGCATTGGTGACAGCTCGTAGAGATCTTCCAGATTCTCCAACGTGCTTTCGGTTGTATTACTCTGGAATGTCATTATCTCTTGCCTCTGGGCGCTCCTTCGAGGCAGTCCTTTAACTTCGCTACCAGTTCGGCAACGTGTGGTTCTTCTCGCATCGATGTGTGCGTGCCTGGCACAACGTGTACTTCAAAACCGCCTGCTGCGAGCTTGCGCCACGCGAGACGATTGTCTTCAAAATCGCGCTTCGCATCCCGCGCCCAGAACAAGGTGATCTTTCCAGGATAGACTCGCCGCAACGGTACATATTGTTCTTCGGCTGCCATGATCGCCATAACCGTACGCACGAGGGATTCATCCACACCGCTATCTTTCATCAGTAGCTTTTGAATCTCCGGGTCGGGAGCGTCTCTTGTTTCATTGTTCGTTTCTTGCCCGGTCAATCGTCGCCTTACAGACTGCCCGACTCCCATTGCATACGACTTTGGACCTCGTTCCATCAAGTGACCCATGTGGCAACGCATCCTTTTTGCGAAACTGTAAATAGGACAGTTTGTATTCAACATCGCCAGCAAAGCCACTTGCTGATTCTGAGCCAGAAGCTGCTGGGCCATCTCATAGATTACGAGTCCGCCAAACGACGCGCCAAGTAAAAAATACGGACCTTCAGGCTGAAGCGCACGCATCTCTTTGATGTATAGCGCCGCCATATCTTCCACTCGTGTAAGCGGGCGCGCTCGTCCATCGAGTCCCTGGGCCTGAAGCGCGTAGACAGGTTGGTCGTTGCCCAGATGACGGGAGAGCGGCCTGTAGATTAAGACGTTTGCGCCCGCGGCATGGACACAGAAAAGTGGCGGCTTCGAGCCTTCCGGTTGAATCGCGACGAGCGCGGACCAGGGCCTCGATGTCTCTGAGTCTTCTCGGAGATGATTTGCTAATTGCTCGATCGTGGAGAACTGAAAGAGAGTTGCGAGGGGAAGGTGCTTGCCAAAGCTGTTTGCAATCTGCGCAAAGAGCCGCGCTGCGAGCAACGAATTACCACCAAGCTCAAAAAAGTTATCGCGAACTCCGATTGACTTCAGTTGCAGCACACTGGTCCACAACATCGCCAACCGTTCTTCCAACTGATCCCGCGGACGAAGGTACGGCTCTGCTAAATCAGGTCGCGATTCATCCGGGATCGGAAGAGCGCGACGATTGACTTTGCCATTAGGCGTCAATGGCAGCGCTTCGAGTGCTACAAAAATCGCAGGAATCATGTACTCCGGCAGCTTCGTCTTAATGAAGCCACGCAGCTCGCCCCAGAGGCTCGCGAGATCCGTTCGATCTTTCGAGTCCACGACAACGTATGCCAGCAATTTCTCCTGTCGTGCGACAACGGCGACTTGTCGCACGGAGTTGTGACCTCGGAGCACCGCTTCGATTTCGCCGAGCTCGATGCGAAACCCTCGCACCTTCACCTGATTATCAATGCGACCGAGATACTCGATGTTGCCATCAGCACGATAGCGCGCCAGATCTCCGGTCCGGTACAGTCGGCCGCCGCCGCTCTCGCTGAACGGATCCGGAACAAAACACGTTGCCGTCAGCCCCGGCCGATTCAGATAACCGCGCGCGAGGCCCGCGCCGCCGAGATATAGCTCTCCTCCCACCCCGATCGGTACTGGTTGTAATTTCTTGTCTAGCAGGTACACCCGGCTGTTCGCTATCGGCCGCCCGATGGTTGCTGGTCCACCCGCAACGCGCTGCGCAAACGTCGAATACGTCGTGTCTTCTGATGGACCATACAGGTCCATCACTCGCTTCACGTGTCCTGTCTTGTACAACGCATCCACGAGGCTCGCCGACAGCGGTTCACCAGCTAGATTCACCGTCACCACTGTTTTCGGCAAACCCTCCAGCCGCATTAACTCGGTCATCGCCGAAGGCACGGTATTGATCAGTTTCACTTCGTGCGCGGCATTCATGTGCAGTAGCTGCAATACGTCCGCTACCAGCACCACTTTCCCGCCGTAACTCAGCGGCACAAATAGCTCAAACACCGACAGGTCAAAACAGATCGAAGTGGAGAACAGCACGCCGCTCAGCTCTTCCGGTAAAAACACTTCTCTCGCCCAGGTCAACAGCGCCGCCGTGCTGCGATGCGCTATCGCTACTCCTTTCGGCTGTCCCGTCGATCCCGAGGTGTAAATCACATACGCGAGATTCTCGCCCGTTGCGCTGCTCGCTGGATTCGTATTCTGCTCGTGGCTAATCTTCCGCCAGTCTCGATCCAGGCAGATGATCTCGGCCTCACTCTCGCCCACTAGTCCCAGCAGTTTTTCCTGCGTCAGCACCACACGCGCATTTGCATCGGCCAGCATGAACGCCACTCGCTCGGACGGATAGGCTGGGTCCAGTGGTACATAAGCGCCGCCCGCCTTCAGAATCCCCAGTAGCCCCACCACCATCGCAAGCGAACGCTCGACACACACACCAACCAAAACTTCCGGACCCACGCCGCTCTGTTTCAGGTAGTGGGCCAACTGATTCGCCCGCCGATTTAATTCTCCATAGCTCAACGCTTCGCCCTCAAAAACTATCGCCGTCTTCTCAGGGTTCAGCGCCGCCTGCTCTTCAAACAACTCATGCAGACACCGGTCGCTGCGATACTCGCTTTCGGTCCGGTTCCATTCGATAAGAATCTGCCGGCGCTCGGCCGGCGCAAGTAAAGGTAAGATGGAGATCCTTTGGTCGGGATTGCTGACGATTCCTTCCAACACGATCTTGAAGTGAGTCACGAGACGAGTGATGGTGGCCTCGTCGAACAGGTCCGTGCTGTATCGAAAACGAAAGTCGAGATGTGTGGGACGCTCGATAACCTCCATCATCAGATCAAATCTGCTGATGCCATCGTCAAACTCAAATTCCTCGAGCTCGAGTCCTGTAACCTGTTTAACGCCTTCTGAACCCTTCTGCCAATCAAACGATACCTGAAAAACGGGCGCGTGACTCAAGCCAGGTTGAAGCTGAAGCTCCTCGAGCAGCTTTTCGAAGGGCACCGAGCGATGAGCATGTGCTTCGAGAGCGTTGCGCTGCACGCGCGAAAGTAACTCGCGAAAAGTCGGATCGTCTGCGAGGCTAGTACGAAGACTCAAGTGATTGGAAAACGGACCGACTAAATCTCTTGTCTCTGCGTGATCGCGGTTGGGAATCGTGTAGCCCACAACGATGTCGTGCTGTCGGCTATGGCGAGCGAGTACGACTTTAAGTGCTGCGAGCAACAAGATATCGAGTGATGGATCTTCGGTGACAGAAATTCGCCGCAACTGATCCACGAGATCGTTTTCTAAGTTCAAACGTATCGATCGACCATGCCAGGTTCGCACGGCTGGTCTGGGTCGATCGGTGGGGAGTTCAATGACGGCGGGAGCGTCCCGCATTTTTTCTTGCCAAAACTCGAGGCTGGGTTTGATGCTCTCGTCCGCGATCGATTTCCTCTGCCAAGCTGCGTAATCCGCGTATTGGATTGGCAAAGGCGGCAACGTCCGGGACGGCCAGAGCTCGTCGAGCAGAATCTGTAACGACGCGTCATCGCACACCATCCGGTGAGCACTCAGCAACACAACATGTTCGCGTGATCCAAGTCTGAACAAAGTCACACGCACAAGCGGCCCGAGTGTGAGATCGAATGGACGCTGTGCTGCTGCGCACGCCAGATCCTCCAGCTTTTCCTGCCCACTGGAGAGATCGACAAGTGAAATTTCAATCGCGCGGTTTGCAGAGATCATCTGCACCGGTTTGCTATCTCTGCCTGCATGAAGCTGGTTGATCGCAAACGTCGCTCGCAAAGACTCGTGCCGGTTGATTATTCCGCGGAGAGCTTCCTCCAACAGATCCTGTCGCAAATCGCCTTTAACCTTGACGGCCCGAGAAATATTTAAAGACGCATCTCCCGGATTGATTTGCTCGAGAAACCAACAGCGTTCCTGAGCAAACGAAAGCGGCGCAGAGGCCGGATCCTCTCGTGGAGGAATAGCCGCGAGTGCAGGCTGAGGTTCGAGACGCGGTTGCGTTGGCGTCGCAACCACCAACTGATCCGCGACCTGCACTCTCGTCTGCTCTCGTGTGACCGTACTCGGCATATCCTAACTTCGAAGTTTCGCCAACACTTTGTTGAGTTCGTCCTGGCTGAGTTTTGCACGCGGAAAATCCGAGGGCGAATAATCAATCTGATCCCCGCTGCGAGATCGCGCTATCAGTGCGCGCAGCTCCTCAACAAAACTCTGCGCCAAACGCTCGACTGTCTTCTCGTCATAAAGACTCGTGCTGTAGGTCCAATCAAGCCGCAGCTCGCCACTGGAAACCATTCCGATGATGTTCAGCAGGTAGGCACGTTCGGCGTCGGGGCTTTGCGTTGGCCCACTGGACTCCGGCGCGACGCTGAACATCGAAGAGTCGAGCAACACGCGATCGACCTGGCCCAGATAATTGAACCTCACTTCAGCCTGGGGCAGACTTTCCAACTTCCCGGCGACATCCGTATCGCCACTTCCATACCGAAGCAATCCGTAACCAATGCCACGATTGGGAATCAAGCGCAGTTGCTCTTTCATCGAGCGCAAATCCTCGACTATCGATTCGGCGTCGCGGCAATTCAGCACAACCGGAAAGATGGTAGTAAACCAACCGACTGTGCGCGAAAGATCGACGCCTTCGAATATCTCTTCTCGACCGTGTCCCTCCAGATCGATCAAGAGCGACTTCGAATCAGTCCAGGGAGCGAACGCTCGCACTAACGCCGTGAGCAACACTTCGTTGATCTGCGTGCGATAAGCAACCGGCACTTCCTGCAACAAGGCTCGGGTGTCCTCGCTGTTGAGTGAGACGGAGACTGTCCGTGCGTCGGAAATCGTGTTAGTGCCACCGTCTTTATCCAACGGTAGTCGTACCGGTGAATGATCACGAATCGCCAGCCAGTAAGATAGCTCGTCGTGCAAAGCCTTCGAGCGCGCGTGTTCTCTTAGCCGCTCCGCCCAGGTCTTGAACGAAGTGGTCTTCGGCGGTAGCGACGGCTTCTCGCCGGCACTGAGCTGCTGGTAAAGCGATTGCAAATCTTCGAGCAGGATGCGCCATGACACACCATCCACGGCCAGATGATGAATTACGATCAGAAGATAGCTCGACCGTTGCCGGCCGCGATCAAATAGCGCGACACGCATGAGGGGACCGTGCTGAAGATTCAAGCTTGCGTGTAGCCTCGCGGCATTAATCGCCAGCGCGTGTGACTGTTCCGTTTCAGACAAAGTCGAGAGATCGACACGCTCGAAAGGCACTGCGTGATCGGGCGCGGAAATAGTGCCCTGCCAGCCATCGTGATTGATCGCGAACCGCAATCGGAGCGCGTCGTGATGAAGCAAAAGTCTCTCGATTGCCTCGACTAACACCGATACGTCAATGGCTCGATGAACCTTGAGCAGTGTTGCCTGGTTGTAGTGATGCGGCTGGTGCCGGCTGAGTTCAAAGAAGCGGGACTGGACTGGGGTGAGAACGATTGGGCCAGTCACAGTTTCCTGCTGCGCGGTTGCGACAGTCGCTTTTCCGGCAACTGTAGCGAGCTCAACGATCGTTTGATGTTGAAACAGTTGGCGTGGCGATAGTTTGATACCGGCGCGGTTTGCTCGCGCGATAATTTGAATACTAAGGATCGAATCTCCGCCTAGCTCGAAAAAGTTGTCGTTTATCCCGACGCGATCGACATTCAGAACGGTCGACCAAATCTGCGCGAGCGTTTCCTCAACCGGATTACGTGGCGGCATGTAAGCCCGCTTCTCATCCGGCCGGGAATAATCCGGCGGTGGCAACGCGGCTCGATTAACTTTGCCATTGGCTGTTAACGGCAAACAATCGAGAAACACGAATGCCGAAGGGACCATGTATTCAGGCAAACTGCGAATAAGGGAAACTCTGAGATCGCTCGCGCTCACTTTTTCGCCCTCTCGCCTCACCACGTACGCCACGAGCCGCTTATCCTCGCCCTGATCCTCTCTCGCAACAACAACGCACGCGACAACCTCTTTGCGGCCCAGCAACGCCTTTTCGATCTCGCCGGGCTCGATTCGATACCCGTGAATCTTTAGTTGATCGTCGACGCGACCCAAAAACTCAATCGCTCCGTTGGACAGATAACGAGCGAGATCGCCTGTCTTGTACAGACGATCGTCACGATCGCTGAAAGGATTGGGAACAAACTTCTCGGCCGTCACATCCGGGCGATTGATGTACCCGCGGGCCACGCCATTGCCGCCGAGGTGCAGTTCGCCGGGCGCCCCGATCGGCGTTGGTCGCATTTGCCGATCGAGAATATATGCCTGCACGTTTGCGAGTGGCCGGCCGAGTGGAACTGTCTCCGTGCGGTGCGAAAGATCTAAATGTTGGTTCGTAATTGCTCCTACGGTGGCTTCGGTTGGTCCATAGTGATTCAACACGGCACAACCCGTCGCCAACGAGGCAATCTTTTCCAACAGGTTCCAGGGACATGCTTCACCGCCGAGCACCAGCCAACGCCGCGGCAAAATGGCGGCCGGATCGGCGGCCGAAAGCAACGCCGACAGGTGTGTCGGGACGATCTTCAAACAATCGATCTCATTCTGCTTGAAGTACTCGGCCAAACGGTCCGGGTCAGTCGTGCGCTCCTCGGCAATCAGATGCAGAGTTCCGCCTTTACATAAAGCGGGAAACAACGCGGTGTTACCCAGATCGGCGGCAATCGTGGACACCGATGCAAAGCTGCTGCCTGCCGGTAAAGCAAGCGTCTCCCAAATCGCATTTGTGTAATTCACTATTTGTCGATGCTCGATCGCGACGCCTTTGGGCCGGCCAGTGGAGCCGGAAGTGAAAATTACATAAGCAAGGTTTTCGTCGGAGATTGTACTGGAAAGATTTTCGGTGCTTTCATCTTTAATCACACGCGCGTCCGCTGTGAGACACACGAGTTGAGCCTGCAAGCCTGCTGCGAGCTCCGCACGACTGACGAGCGCTCGCACGCCGGCTTCTTCGAGGATCATGCTGCGTCGCGAGTGGGGTAAACCAGGATCCAGCGGGACGTACGCGCCACCGGCTTTCAAGATCCCCAGCAGCCCGAGGATGAGATCGACCGAACGCTCGAGACACAAACCCACAGCCACATCGGGTCCGACACCGAGCTTAACCAGATGACGAGCAAGCTGGTTGGCCCGCGCGTTCAGCTCGCGGTAACTCAGCTTTTCGGTTTCGCAAACAAGAGCGATATCGTCCGATCTTTGAGCAGCCTGCTCCTCAAATAATTCGCAAACGGTTTGCTTCGAAAAAGCGCGTGTGGTCTGGTTGAATTCTTTCAGTAAGAGTTGGCGTTCCTCGTCGCTTATCACTTCCAACTCGCCCACCGTAGCGTTTGGCCTGTGGCTCGCGTCTTCGATCAGCGTCTTCAGTTCATTCGCCACACGTCGCACGTCGTCGATCTCGAAAATGCTGGTATCAAACTGGAGCGAGAATCGATTCTCCCAGTCGTCGACGACGAGCTTGATCTTGAATCGATCGATACAAGCGTCACGTTCAAAAACCGAAAACTTCAGGTCACCTGCGTAAGACATCTCAGCGTGTTTGTGAAACTCAAAGCAGAACGGGAAGAAGCGGACTGAAGCTATCTGATCCCACGAGAAATACTCCTGCCATCGTTGTGCTTCGTGTTCAGCCGCTCCTGTATGTCGCATGAGGTTTTCGAAAGAAAGATCGGGAGATAGATCGCTACGCACGGGCAGGAATGTTGAAAACAATCCGATCGCATTTTCCAGCTCGGGAAACTTGCGTCCATCAAACATGACGCCGACGACGGGGTTTGTTTTTCCGGTCAGCCGGGAAATCAGTGTTTGCCAACAGGCAAGCACAAACGAGGATGGCGAGACGTTACAACGATTGGCGATGGCTTTGATTCGCGCTGTTGTACCCGCTGAGATTTCAAACGGGAGCGCAGCAGGCTGAAAAGTCGCTTCACTTCCGGCACGCTTCTCGAAGGAGAACTTAATAGCTTCAAGATTTGACAGATCCTGATTTTTCCAAAACTGTCTGGCTACTGAACCTTCCTCGCCTTCGAGCAATTCATTCTGCCACTCAGCGAAGTCGGCATACTGCATCGGCTCGGAGTCTGAAGTTTCCCCAGCGTACGCAGTGGCTATTTCGTTTACCAGGAATTGAAACGAAGAAGTATCAATGTTAACCGCTGGCAAACTAATGGTCAGAATATGCTCGGTTGCTGAGTGTGAAACCAGATCGGCGCGCAAAGGTGAAAGGTCGTGAGTATTAAATTCAATGTCCGGACGGTCGCTTATGACTTGCACCGGAATGGTCATTCCGGGCAACAACTTGAACGTTGTTCGTAAGATCTCCACGCGCTCGACCACCTGCTGGATCGCTTGTCGCAAACGATCAACGTCCAGGTCTCCATCGATTCGGACAGCGCACGTCGCACTACGCTCAGACTGCTCGAGCAGCCACAAGTGCCTCTGTTGTGGCGATAGCCGATAACCCTCGATGATTTCCTTAGACATCGTTTTTCTGCGTGTGCAAAAGTTACCCCATGCCGACTACTAACTTTCGCGGTCCGCGAAATGGTCGTCTGCCGTGCGCGGCCAGCATGTTATCGAGCACAAGAATATCTTGTTTCTGCCAGCCAAAGACGATCGCTTCCTTTGTATAAACTTCTCGAATCTGCTCGAGATCACTCTCGTCAATCGATGTTCCGTCGCCGTAGTAAGCATTGCGTGGCGGCTCACCATTCCCCAACGACGACAACGAGTCTCTGACCTGCGACTCGAGACTGGAAATATGAAACAGATGAGCCTGATTGAACCAAACCATCTCGCCCGTATATGGATGGTTCGCCACTGCCTGACAAACCTGCGAGGTGCGCAAGACGTCATTTTTCCATTCAAACTCAATCCCACTCTTGCGACAGTAGTCCTCAACCTCCGCGCGATCGTTTGTCTGAAAAACGTTTTGCCACGGAAGGTCGAGTGCCTCACCGTAATTTCGCACGTACATCACGCCCTTGCTAAAGCGTTCTTTAATCTCCGGTGCGATCAGATTGAAAACTTTGCGGCTATCAGCAATAGGCGTCTCACCACCTTCAGACGCCGCTTCGATACAGAAGAATCCAAGCATCGCGGGCCACTCGCGCGTATACGACATCTCGTTGTGCAGCGGAATTGACTGGTGCGCCGGATACTCGGTCGATGTATAGATGCGGCCACTGACTTCACTTCGCGGCGTCGAGCGATAAGAGTATTCGAGCAGATCACCACCAGCCAGCAACTGCAAAAACTGCTCGAACTCTTCGACTGAGTTCAGGTTGAATCCGCGAAAGAGGATCGCGCCATGATTCCGGAGTTTCTGCACGACCGAATCACGGTTGTTCCTCGCCCACTCGGGCAGGCTGAGAGCATCGACGGCCGGTTCAATCACGAGAGGCAGATTGACATCAGCTCGCAGGAGACTCTCTTTGATCATCGACGTGGGCGCGACAACCTTGCGTCTGGTCGACTTCAATTTCTGCCGGCTGATTTCTTCGGTCGCCGCACTCAGCTTGTTTCGATGGGCTCGAGCAGTCTCGTTCGTAGCCGCGCGCAACGCGCTCAAACTAATGTCAGGATTCTCAGCAACTAAGCGGACCAAAGTCTTGAACTGTGCCGCTATACCCGCGATCGTCTTGGCCTCAAACAAATCGGTGCTATACGTGAACGCGCCTTCAAGTCCTCGCACGCTTTCCCATAAAGTCAATTGCAGATCGTGCCGCGTGGTTGCGTTATCGATCGCGAGTGGCTGCATCGAGAGACCGCGCAACTCTTCGCGTTCGATCTGCGCGTTCTGTAACACGAACCAAACCTGAAAGAGCGGGTTGTAATTGGCCGCGCGCTCCGGTTTCAATTCGTCGACCAGCTTTTCAAAAGGAACATCCTGATTAGCAAACGCGCCGATTGCCGCCGCGCGCGTGCGACCGAGGCTGTCGCGAAAAGTCGAATCGCCAAAGAATTGCGCACGCAGGATGATGGTATTGACGAAGTATCCGATAAGCGCTTCGGTCTCGGGCTGATTTCGTCCCGCTGTCGGTGAGCCTACAACAACATCGTTCGCGCTTGTCACACACGCAAGCAACGACTGAAACGCCGTCAGGAGGGTCATGAAAAGCGTGGCGTTTGCGCTACGCGCCACTGTTTTCAGTTTATCGAGCGTCTCGTTGTCGATAACTAAAGAATAACGAGCGCCGCGAAAGCTGCGTAACTCCGGACGAGGCCGGTCGGTTGGCAAGTTAATAATTTGCGGAGCACCAGCGAGCGTTAGCCGCCAGTAATTGAGTTGTCGTTGCAGCGCCGGTCCGCGCAACCACTCGCGCTGCCAAATCGCAAAGTCGACGTATTGCAAGGTCAATGGCGTCAATTCCGGCAAAGCTCCGCTACTGAATGCGTTGTAACAGGCAGAAAGCTCGCGCAGGAAAACGCCGATGGACCAGGCGTCACTTATGATGTGATGGATCGTCAGTAATAAAACATGTTCATCTGATCCGAGTCGCAGGAGGGTGAGGCGCAACAATGGACCGCGCGACAAGTCGAAAGGACGTTGCGTCTCGTGTGCTGCCAGCTCTTGGACCTGTTTGTCCGATGAGCTGAGATCGATTGACTGGATCTCTACTGTCGCGTTCTCGGCAATCGATAAAGCGGGCTCGCCGTTGTCGGTAATGAAACTCGCGCGCAACACTTCGTGGCGCGAGACGATTGCATCGACACTCTTTTGAAGAGCAGCGAGGTCAAGCGGTCCTTGCAGCCGAAACATTCGCGGTATGTTGTATGCCCCGCTGTCCGGCTCAAACTGATCGAAGAACCACAAACGTTCCTGGGCAAAAGAAAGCGTCGGCACGCGCTCTCGCGAAGCAGAGATCGCGGGTACATCCTCGGCCGCGCGCGTCGTGGTTTCAACTCTCTCCGCGAGCGTGGCAATCGTCGGCGCTTCAAACAGAACACGCATCGGCAAGTCGACATTGAATGATTCACGAATGCGTGAGGTAACGCGCGCCAGTAACAATGAGTGACCACCGAGGCCGAAGAAGTCGTCGTTGACACCGATGTCTGCGACGTTCAGAACATCGGCCCAGATACCGGCGAGGATCTCTTCCGTTGGACTTCGTGGCGCTAAGAATTCGTTCCGCGTGACGAGTTGTGCGCTAGTGGGATGCGGAAGCGCGAGCCGATTGATTTTACCGCTGGTAGTCAAAGGCAACGCCTCAAGAAATACGAACGCCGACGGGATCATGTAGTCCGGCAGCTTGCTACTCAAATACGCGCGCAGTTCGTTGACAGTCGGTGCGGCTCCATTGGCGACGACATATGCGACGAGTTGCTTATCACCTCGTTCCTTCTCAGACGCAATGACGATAGACTGATCAACCTCCGGATGACTCGCAAGCTGAACTTCGATCTCTCCCAGTTCAATACGAAACCCACGCACCTTAACTTGATGATCGCGGCGTCCGTGATACTCCACATTTCCATCAGCCAGGTAACGGCCGATGTCTCCAGTCCGAAACAGTCTCGCGCCGTCTTTCTCGCTGAATGGATTGGGCACGAACTTCTCCGCCGTCAGTGTCGCCTGGTTCAAATAACCGCGCGCCAGCCCCTCGCCGCCGATACAGATTTCTCCTGGCACGCCCACCGGAGCAGGCTGGAAATTCGCGTCCAGAACATAAGCACTCGTGTTGGCAATGGGCCGCCCCAACGGAACCGTAGCGAGCCCCTCAGTCATCTCTACTTCATAGCACAGCACGTCTGCTGCCACTTCAGATGAGCCATACAGATTGATCAACTTTGCGTGTGGTACCTGTTTGCGAAACATCGTCGCTAACTCAACCGGCAATGTCTCGCCACTGCAAACGCAATAACGCAACGCTCCAAGCTGTTGCGCCAGGTCTTCCCCAAGCTCGAGCATCACGCGCAACAGCGAAGGCACCAGCACGAGCCGCGTGACCTTGTTCGCTGACAAAGCTGTGATGAAGCGTTGCGGATCTTTCACCGCTTCGTCCGGAATGATCGCTAACGGAACGCCCTTTAGTAGTGGTCCAAATATTTCCCAGATCGAATCCACGAAGCTCAGCGCGGTCTTTTGACAACAAACTTCGTCTTCGGCAAACGGATACACCCGCCACATCCACTCAAACCGATTGACCGAAGCACGATGTGAGCTCACCACGCCTTTTGGTTGACCGGTGGACCCTGAGGTGTAAATTACGTGCGCGGAGTTTTCAGACGAATCTAGCTCCGCAGGCGACTCCGGAGTCTCGCGCGCCATTTCACTATCGAGATAAATAACTTCACCCGTCCACGGCGTTAACGATTCCTGCAGGTGTTGCTGAGTCAGTAGCAGGCGCGCCTCGGAATCTGAGTGAATGAAGGCAATGCGCTCCGCGGGATACGACGGCTCCAACGGCACATACGTTCCACCCGCTTTCAATATCCCAAGCAAGCCGACAATCATTTCAACAGAACGTTCGACACAGATCGCGACACGCACTTCCGGCCCTACTCCGCGCTTGCGCAGATGTTGGGCCAAGCGGTTAGCGCGCGCGTTCAATTCAGCAAACGTCAAACGCTCTTCGTCACACACGACTGCGACATTATGGGGCGTGCGATCAGCCTGTTCCTGAAATAGCTGATGAATACTTTTCTGACGCGGAAACTCCGCTTGAGTGGCGTTCCATTCGCTCAATACCTGTTGTCGCTGAGTGTCTGTCATCAGCGGCAGATCCGCAACGCGAGCATTTGGATTGGCCACAATCGATTCGAGCAACGTCGCGTAGTGACCGAGCATGCGCTCGATCGTCTCGCCGTCAAACAGATCCTTGTTGTACTCCATCAGGCAAAGCAGCGCGTCGTCCTGCTCTCTTACTAACAGCATCAAGTCAAACTTTGCCGTCTCGGTCGGCAAACTCACCTTCGTCGTACTTAGACCATTGAGGTTCGGATATGCCGCCGGTGTGTTCTGAAATTGAAACATCACCTGGAACAACGGATTGCGATTCAGATCGCGTTTAGGCTGCAACTCTTCGACGAGCTTTTCGAAAGGCAAGTCCTGATGCGCATAAGCGCCGAGCGACGTTTCTCTGACCTGGTCCAGTAAGGTTTGAAATGTCGGATTACCGGAAAGGTTTGCACGCAGCACGAGAGTGTTGATGAAGAATCCGATCAGATCTTCGGTTTCCACGCGGTTGCGTCCGGCGATTGGAGAGCCGACGACGATGTCGTCCTGATTTGAATAACGCCACAGCAGAATCTGAAACGCGGCGAGCAACGTCATGAACAGAGTAGCGCCTTCACGCTTGCTCAGTTCCGCCAGGCTATGCGTCAGGTCTTTCGAAAGAGTTTGAACTTTATAAGCACCACGAGATGCTTGCCCCAGAGCCCGAGGATGATCGGTTGGCAGATCGAGAACACCGGTTACATCCTGGAGCTGACTTTTCCAGTACGAGAGTTGAGTCTCGAGCACATCGCCTTGCAACCACTTTCTTTGCCACTCGGCATAATCGCCATACTGGATTGCGAGTGGCGCCAGCGGCGAAGGTTCGCCGCTCGAGAACGCGTTATAAAGTTTTTCTAATTCTCGGAAGAGTATTCCCGCCGACCATGCATCGCTGACGATGTGGTGCGTGCAGAGCAACAGCATGTGCTCGTGCTCGCCCAGCCGCAGCAAACTCGCGCGAATCATTGGACCTCGCGCGAGGTCAAAAGGTCTTAAAGACTCCTCGCGAATTATTTCTTTCGCGCGCTCTTCACGTTCCGCGGGAGACAGATGATCGAGATTGGTAACTTCCAAATCAATCTCCGTCTTCTCAGTGATGATTTGCCGCAACGAGCCATCGACCGAATCGAAGTGAGTGCGAAACGGCTCATGGCGAGCAACAAGCTCGTTCAATGTCCGGTGCAAAGCCTCGACGTCGAGTGGACCCGCTAGACGCATCGCACGCGGTACGTTATAGAGCGCAGGATTCTCTTCAATCTGGTCGACAAACCATAAGCGCTGCTGCGCGAATGAGACTACGGCCGAAGTGCGGTCGGTTCGTGGCAGGATCTGTGCTTCACGCGGGCGGCCTTGCTTGAGCTTCAACTCGAGCAAGGCTCGCTTGGTGGGAGAGAGTTTTGCAATCCGCGTACTTAGTTCTTCCATCGGGGCGTCGTTTCGACCTCGGCTCTGGGGATACGGCTAATGTTGGCTACAAGGACAGTTGATATAAATAGAGAAAGTAATAATGTAGGTGCGTATTCCCGAGCTTTTCGAGGAGATTTGGGACGCCCAAGGGCACAATTTCTACGTTCGAAATCATAGCATTCGAACTATTGAGCATCAATCAGGGAGTTTTGCACAATTTGTGCTTTTTGTGGGCGTTTCGTCTAGCTTTTTTCGAGTGCTAACAGGCGGGCGGCTTCGTCATCAGAAAGCTGATCGAGTTCGGCCAGGAGGCGAGCGGTATCGTCGGCAGTAGCTCGCTCGATTTTTTCGGCCATAGACGCCACTGTTGGCGACTCGAATAAACTCCGCAGCGAGATTTCCGCTTGAAATTCTTTGCGCATGCGCGAGACGACTTGTGTCGCCAGTAACGAGTGGCCGCCAAGATCGAAGAAGTTGTCGTACACCCCCACTGCCTTTACCTTGAGCAGGCCGGCCCACAAGCTCGCCATTTTTTCTTCAACAGGAGTCCGCGGAGCGACAAAATCAGATTGCACTCCGGCTCGCGCATCTCCGGGCGCCGGCAATGCTGCGCGATCGACTTTACCGTTCGGCGTTAGCGGTAATGCCTTGAGAAACACAAACGCCGAAGGAAGCATGTAGTCCGGTAGTTTTTTTCTCAGCGCAGCACGCAACTCATCGTGAGCGACCGGAGCACCCACGAGGTAAGCAACGATGTGCAGATCGTTGGATTCATCGCGACTGACAGTCACTATCGCCTGGCGCACGCCGTCGTGCGCTGCAAGCACCGCTTCGATCTCACCCAGCTCGACTCGATGGCCACGCACTTTCACCTGATGATCGGCGCGCCCGAGAAACTCCACATTGCCATCGCTCAGATACCGCGCCAGATCGCCTGTGCGATACATACGCGAACCGTACTCCGCAGCAAACGGATCCTGAACAAATCGCGTAGCTGTTTCCGCCGGTTGATTGAGATAACCTGCGGCTACTCCGGCGCCTCCGATGTACAACTCCCCAATCACGCCAGGCACCACCGGCCGCTGACGTCGATCGAGAATGTAACAGCGCGTGTTTGCAATCGGTCGCCCGATCGGCACTGTCGATGAGTTGTTTTCTTCGTCGACATTGAAAGTCAACGACCCGACAGTTGTTTCGGTTGGACCATAGTGATTTACGATCCGGCACGAGTGATCCAGGCGAGAGATCTGCTGGACCTGATCCCACGAGAGCGCTTCGCCGCCTAGTATCAAATACTTCGCCGGCAAGATCTGACCATCAGTATTCGAAGCGAGGAGTCCCTGCAAATGAGACGGCACGATCTTCAAAACATCAATCGGATGCTTCGCGATGTAATCACGGAACAGGTCGCCTTCCATGGACACGTCATAACTGACAACGTGCAGACAGCCACCCGAGAGTAGCGCCGGAAAGATACAAGTGTTGCCGAGATCTGCGCTGATAGTCGAGACCGTTGCGAAAGCCAGTGGTCCATCAACGTCAAAAAGCTGCAGGATAGATTGGGTGTAGTTGACCAGATTTCGATGGCGAACCGCTACGCCCTTCGGAACACCTGTGGAGCCCGACGTGTAAATTACGTAAACAAGATTTTCTGCCGTCGTGCTCGGTTGCGGATTGTCTTTTGGCTCAGCGGCCAACATCGCACTATCGTGTTGGAGATCGATCGTATCCCCGTCGAAGCCGATTTTCTGATCACCATTGGTGACCAAGAGCGGCGAGTGGCTTTCCGCAAGCTGCATCTCCAAACGCTCGTGCGGGTGATCGGGATTGAGTGGCACGTACGCGCCGCCCGCTTTCAGGATTCCGAGCAAGCCGACGATCATCTCCGCCGAGCGCTGCATGCAGAGACCGACACACACATCTGGACCAACGCCACGCCGGCGCAGCAGGTGGGCGAGTTGATTCGCCCGCGTATTCAACTCTTCGTACGTCAGCGTCTGATCGACTGAGACAACCGCCGGCGCCAGAGGAGTGCTCGCGGCCTGGACTTCAAATAGCTCGTGAACAGTTTTGTTGACAGGAGCGATTTCAATGCGGGCGTGGTTGAGATTATCGAGCAATAGCCGCAGTTCGTTCGCGTCCATTATTTCGATCTCCCCAAGACGCCGCTTCGTATCCTGGAGGAGATCGGAGAAAAAGTGCTGAACGTAGCCGGCAAACTGTTTTACTGTTTCCTTGTCAAAGACTGCGGTGTCGTAATGCAACGCGGCAGTAAGCATTGGACCAGAACGCACGCAAGAGAATTTGAGTTTGAAAGGACTCAAGCAAACGCGTTGGTCCGCCACTGAAAACGACAGCTCACCTGAATCGTATCTCGACTGGCGCTCTTCAAACTCAAAGGCGACTGAATCGCGCAGTGCGTTAATCGATGTGCCGGGATCGAAGTATTCCTGCCATTCATCAGCCTCGCTCAGGGCCTTGTGAACAGTTTGCAGGTGTGCGTCGAAGGCTTCATCTTCGCAACGACGGGCAATCGGCAAATACTTCGCATACAGGCCGAAGCCCGCAGCCAGGTCTTCTAATTTCCTGCCTGACGAAAGGTTGAAGAGCACAAACTCAGAGTCCGTCTCGGCGGCGAGTCGCCAGAGAAGTGCTTGCCAGCCGGCAAAGAGAACTGTTGCGACTGACGTCGACTGTTCGCGGGCGAGAGCTTCAAATTTTTCAACGAAGGGATCGAGCTTAACGACGACGGAAGCGGGCACAAACTCTTGCGTGTCGACGATCCGCTTTTGCATTGGCAGCAGAGGCGACCGGGCAGCACCGGCTTGCTGATTCCGCCAATAGTCTTTGGCGGTAGTTGCTTGCTCATCGTTCGCGTTCAACAGCTCGAGTTGCCATTCAGCGAAATCAGCATATTGCAAAGGCTCCTCATCCTGATCGAGACCCGCAGAATAAGCGCGGCTGAGTTCACTCGTGAAATTCGCGAGTGTTGCTGAGTCGGCGCAAAGCGCCGGAAGCGAAATCAAAAGTGAGTGGCGAGTGTCGGTCTCTTTGATTAGCGTGAGGCGCAGCAGTGGTCCCTGGAAAAAATCGAAAGGTTGCTCCGGCTCGTCAGCGTCCTGCAACGAAAATTGCGGTGTTGGCGAGACTACTTGAAATGGCGTCTTTATTCCCGGCGCGCGATGAAACGTTGTACGCAGGATCTCGTGCCGCTGAACGACGCTGCTGATCGCACGTTCCAAAGCCTCATGTTGCAGTGGTCCATCGACCACGATCGCGCAGAATGCACGATACCGATCACCACCGGCAATCTGCTGGAGCGACCACAAACATTTCTGTTGCGGGGAGAGTCGGAACCCTTCAGTGGAATTTTGCATTTCTTGTACTAACGGTTGATAAAGCCGACTATTTTCAGGATTGTCAATCGTCTTTCAATCTTAAGTCACATGTAATGACTCTTAAACGCGAGATACCCTGAAGACGCTACCGAGTTGTAGCGGATTAAGCTTACTGCGCGACCTGGTCCTTGTTGATCAGGTTTCCCATGGCGACGACGATCTTGCGCTCGCCGGTAAATGGATTGCGCGAGTGTGCTACCAGCATGTTATTGAGCATCAGGATGTCCTGCTCCTGCCACGGAAAACTCACGCACGTTTTTTGATACAACTTGCGCACGTAATCGACCACTGAATCTTCGATCGGTGAGCCGTCCCCGTAGTACACGTTGCGAGGCAGGTCCTCTTCTTTCATCATCGAGAGCAACGACTCACGCACGGCCAGCGCAAGACACGAGATGTGATGCAACTGTAACTGATTGAAAAACACGAGTTCATTTGTTTGCGGATGGCGGACCACGGCCGGACACAACTGGCGTGTACGTAAACCTCCGTCGCCTTTCCATTCAAATTCAATCGACTGCTCGCGGCAATATTGCTCAACCTTCGACTTGTCCCCGGTGTGAAAAAATTCCTGCCAGCTTACATCCAGCCCTCCAGTAAAGTTCCGCACGTACATCAAACCTTCTCGTTCAAACCGTTCCCTGATCGACGGCTCCATCACTCGATACACTTGGCGGCAATCGACGATCGGCGATTCCCCTCCCTCGACCGCCGCTTTGACGCAATAGAACCAGATCAGCATCGGCCAACGATGCATGTGCGAACTCTCGTTGTGAAACAGGATCGTCTCATCAGCAGGGTAAGGAGTCGATCCATAAACTCGACCGCCTAACTCCTCACGCGGCAGATCACCATATTCGCCGAACAACTCAGGACAGATCGCCGCCGCCGTACGCTCGAATTCATTTACTGATTGCACTGCAAAGCCACGAAACAATATCGCTCCGTGCCGCAGCAGATTTTGTTCGAGCATCTCCTTGTTGCTCGCCGTCCATTCTGCCAAATCCACATCGGCACTTGTGGGTTCGATTACGAGTGGCAGCGTTTGTCCTTGTTCCAGAAAACCAGTTTTGACCCCCGTAACCTGCGACAAGTCGACACTTTTGCGCCGCGCAGCACGCAGCCGCTTGATACTCGATTCTTTTCTTTCCATCGTCTTAACCTGTTTCTGGTCATCTGTGAGCACATCGAATGTGCTCAGACGAGCGGAAGGATCGGCGACGATACTCGCCAACAGTGCGTGAAACTGATCGGCCATTTTCGCGATTGTCGTCGCCTCGAAAAGATCCGGGTTATATCGCCATAACGCTGAAAACTCCTCTTCAGCTTCACTCATGAACAGCGCCAGGTCGAAGCGGGAACTCGCATCACGGAATTTGAACGGCTCTACAGTTAACCCTCGGAAGTGAAGCTCCTGCTGTGCAGTATTCTGCATGACGAACAATACTTGTACGACGGGGTTTCGCCGAAGATCGCGCTGGGGCCGGAGCTCCTCGACCAGTTTCTCAAACGGCAGTTCCTGATGAGCATACACGTCAAGCATTGTGTTTCGGACTCGCACTAGTAGTTCAATGAATGTCGGATTGCCCGAGAGGTCGATTCTGATAGGCAGAAGATTGACAAAAAACCCGATCAGTTCCTCTAACTCAACCCTGTTGCGATTCGCCACGTCAGTTCCAACTATGACGTCTTCTTGCCCAGCATAGCGCGAGACATAAATTTGGAATGCCGCCATTAGTGTCATGAAAAGCGTGACCCCGTTGGTCTCACTCAATTGTTTGAGAGCGCTACTCAATTCCGCCGGAAGTCTTCGAGACAAATCGGCGCCGCCAAAAGTCTGGACCGGCGGTCGTGGTTTATCGGACGGCAGCTCCAGGACCAAAGGTGCGCCCGACAAATATCTTTTCCAGAAGGATATTTGTTTTTCCAATCGCTCACCTTTTAGCCAACCTCTCTGCCATACGGCGTAGTCGACGTACTGAATTTTTGGTTCTGATAACGGAGGAGATTGGCGCAGGCTATAGGCAGCGTATGACTGTCCTAATTCGCGAAATAATATCGTGAGGGACCACCCGTCGCTTACTATGTGATGCAAATTGAGTAGGAGAATGTGATCAAGATCGGCGATCTTTACAAGCCTTGCTTTGATTAATGGTCCTCGCACCAGATCAAAAGGTACTTTCGCCTCCTCCTTCAGTAAGTTTATGGCTTGGCTTTCAATATCTTTTCCAATTAGTTCGCTCAAGTCTGTTAAGGACAAGGAAAGAGATTCATTCTCCAAAATGAGCTGGACAGGCTCGTCATCAACAACAGGAAAAACCGTGCGGAGGGATTCATGCCGATTTACAACCGCATCCAAAGCGCTGCTTAGGGCCACAACATCAAGGGGGCCGAGTATGCGAAACGCTATCGCGATGTTATAGAACGGGTTTTCAGGCTCCAGCTGAGCGAGAAACCAGAGTCGTTGTTGAGCAAACGAAAGGGGCAACTTCCCACTTCTGGAAATCCGACCAAGCGGCGGAAACTCGTTTTCCGATTTCTCGGCAGTAGTTTTCTCAATCTTCTCCGCCAACGTCGCCACGGTTGGGTATTCAAACAACCAACGTAACGGCAACTGTCGTTTGAAAAGCTCGCGCAGACGCGAAATAACCTGCGTACCCAACAAGGAATGGCCTCCCAACTCGAAGAAGTTGTCATGAACACCCACTGTCTTTAGCTTCAAAACGTCAGCCCACACTGTGGCAATCCTTTGCTCAGTTGCGGATTGCGGGGTCACATAGGGGGTTTCAAGTTCGGGCCGCGTTTGATCGGGCGCGGGCAGGGCCGCGCGATCGACCTTGCCGCTGGCGGTTTGAGGTAGTGAATCAAGGAATAAGAGGTGGGCCGGAATCATATGATCAGGAAGTTTAGCCGCAAGAAAACTGCGCAGTTCCGGCTCGACGATGCGCCCAAGATGCGAACGCGTCGGGTTCGTTGCGTACCTGTGCCACGCTGGCACTCCACCGGCCAATCTTTGGATATTTATATCAGGGACCACCGCGTGGTCAGGTCCGAATACGACGTCAAGATTACCTAAAGCCGTCGTCGACCAGCTTATCCCCACAACAAATCCCAGATTTTCACCCAGAGCCCAGATATCCTCAGGTTCGATCGCGACTGTGGGAGGACCATCCGTCAGGGCCTCCTGCAAATCTGACACAGTATTAATATCGCCACCCGAATTTAATAAGCGCTGTGCTCTAATCGGCATGTCCAGTCGCGCATTAGGAACGTTCCTGATTAGAAGAATCCTCGGCTTGGTTTCAATAATCGTACGTCGTAACGTTGAAAGATCTCCTACATCCGCTTGCCAATCGAGCTCGTCGTACTCATCGTTCGACTGATTTGGTTCCATGCCCATATGAAGAATTACGTCATATCGAAAGAGCGTTAACTCGTTTCTATGAAGGCCGCGCTTTAGCTGTATCTCCACTCGCCCAATAGAAGAAAACCGTTTCTTCAATAAGTGGAAAAACGCCGGATCGATCACCAGTTCTTTCTCCTGGTCAATTTGCTTTCGCACGCGTTGCCGCAACTCTTCCAAAGGAAGCGATGGGGAGGTATTGTTTATTTGAACTCCAGTGTGGAAGGTCTCGAGCAGTGTCAAGTTACGAATGTCGCCGATGAAAATTGAGCCATTTGGTTTGACGGCTCGTACCGCACCGTCAAGCACATTCAGAAGATAATCGACGTTGGGAAAGTACTGAGCGACAGAGTTGAGGATCACAAGATCAAACGTTTCCGGCGCGATCCCATCAAAGTTTTCGGCCGACTGCTGTGAGAGAGTCACCTGAGAAAACCGCGGCCCTGCAGTAGCCAAATGTTTATTAAGGTAAGTGACAGACGCTTCGGAAAGATCTGTTCCGTGATAGCTATCGCAATGTGGGGCTATTCGGAACAGCAGGAGACCAGTCCCACAGCCAATCTCAAGTATCCGTTTTGGCTTTAGAGCAAGTATTCGTTTTACGGTACTCTCTACCCATTCGCGCATTTCGTCCTGGGGAATAGGAGCCCCGGTGTAGCTACTATCCCAGCCCGCAAGATTGAAGCTTGGGTCCTCAGAGTCAACGACTCGCTCGTAGGTATTATCAAAGACGCCTTGCCACTCCGATAATTGCGCGGACTGAAAATCACGATTTTCATTTATGACTTTAGTGAGATCCGAAATTTCCGGAACGATATAGGCGACGAGTCGCTGATCTCCTGGCGCATCCTCACGGACCAAAACCACAGCATCATGCACTAATTCATGTTGACTTAACGTCGCCTCAATCTCGCCTAACTCGATGCGAAATCCGCGCAGCTTCACTTGGTTATCGCAGCGCCCCAAATACTGCAAATCACCGTCTGCCAAGTATCTGGCCACATCCCCAGTCTTATAGAGGCGAGATCCAGGAGTTTCTCCGAACGGGTTCGGAATGAACCGACTCGCCGTCAGGTCAGGACGATTCAAATAACCGGTGCTTAAGCCGGCTCCGCCCACGTACATCTCTCCAGGCACGCCTGCGGGAACGGGTTGCATATAGGCATCCAGAACGTAGACCTGTAAGTCAGCAAGAGGATGCCCGATTACGCTTCCAGAAAAATCCTTGACATCGTTCACCGTAATTGGGCGATACGTAACATGAACGGTCGTCTCGGTAATACCGTACATGTTGATCAACTCGGGAGCCTGGTCGCCGTGACGTTTGAACCACGGCAGCAAGGTTTGCGGTTCGAGAGCTTCGCCACCAAAGATCACCAATCTCAACTTTAGGTCACTCTTGGGGAGGCTTTCTTCCACTTGTATTAGCTGCCGAAATGCGGATGGAGTCTGGTTGAGTACTGTTACACAATGGGAGCACAGCATCTGGTAGAAGGCCTCAGGCGAACGGCTCACCCAATAAGGAACAACGATTAGCTTTCCGCCATAGAAGAGCGCCCCCCATATCTCCCATACGGAGAAGTCGAAGGCATATGAGTGAAATAAAGTCCACACATCGGACTCATTAAAGCGAAAAGACGGTTCAGTGGATTTGAAGAGCCGCACCACGTTGTAGTGACTTATCAAAACACCCTTGGGCCGGCCCGTCGACCCGGATGTATAAATCACATAGGCTGTATCTTGCGGAGTCGTGCAGCTCTCGAGATTACGTTCATTTTCGGCAAGAATCTCGCGCCAAATTCTGTCGAGGTCGATGATTTCACAGTTGTGGTTTGGTAAGTCCGCCAGAAGTCGCTGCTGAGTTAATACCACTGGCAACTCAGCGTCATTCAGCATGAATGAAAGTCGGTCGTGGGGATATGTCGGATCCAACGGAACATACGCTCCGCCAGCTTTCAAGATAGCCAGAAGTCCGACGACAAGCTCTATGGATCTTTCGGCACATACACCCACCAGTGTTCCCCGACCCACTCCGCGCTTGCGTAGAAGGCGAGCGAGTTGGTTAGCCTTACCGTTCAACTCAGCATAAGTTAAGAAGCAATCTTCATAGACGATAGCTATAGCTCTGGGCGTTTGCGCGGCTTGCTGCTCCACTAATTCGTGTACGCACAGACTTTCAGCATACGCTGTCTGTGGCTTATTCCATTCCACTAAAATCTGCTGCCGCTCTGCACTGGTTAACAATGGAAGATCAGATAAACGTAGCGAAGGATCAGCCACCATTCCTTCAAGCAATACTTGAAAGTGATCGACCATGCGTGAGATTCGAGGGGTGTCAAAGAGTGCGGTGTCATATTCCCAAGTCGCTTTCAGTCCATCAGGTCCTTCCAGAATGGAAAGCGAAAGGTCAAACTTTGTGGTGCTTCTGTGGATTTCCAGGGGCGATAGAGTCAGGCCCGAGAGTTCGAGTTGCGCTCGCGTGGCGTTCTGCAGGGCAAAAGCTACCTGAAAAAGCGGATTGCGGCTGGGAACGCGTTCGGGTCTTAAAACCTCAACCAGTTTTTCAAACGGTACATCCTGATGATCATAGGCTCTCAGAGCCACTGCCTTTACCCGTTTTAGCAGGTCGCGAAAGGTTAGATTTCCCGTCAGATTTGTGCGCAGCACAAGCGTGTTAACGAAGAACCCAATCAGATCTTCTGTTTCGGCTCGCGTCCGGTTTGCTATTGGCGAACCGACCACGATGTCATCCTGATTTGTGTAGCGCCAAAGCAAAACCTTAAAAGCAGCCAGCAAAGTCATGAAAAGCGTAACCCGCTCTTCCAGGCTAAGCTGTTTCAGGCTTTCCGTGAGGCTCAGCGGCAAGTAACGAACTTGCTTCGCCCCGCGAAACCTTTGAATTGCTGGACGAAGTCTATCAGTGGGCAATTCCAGGATGGGTGGAGCGCCGGCAAGTGTAGTTTTCCAGTAAGCAATTTGATCTTGGAGAGTGTCTCCGGATAACCACTCACGCTGCCACACAGCATAATCTGCGTATTGAATGGACAGCTCCGGCAATGGCGAGGGTTTGCCGGCCACAAATGCTTCGTAGATCGCGCCCAACTCGCGAAACAGCACCCCCATGGACCACCCATCACTGATTATGTGGTGCATCGTGAAAAGAAAAACATGAGTATCTGCGCTGAGAGACAACAAGCGCGCGCGCAGCAGCGGGCCACTGTTTAAGTCGAAAGGTTGCTCGGCCTCATCTCTCGCAAGCATTGAGACTTGAAGATCCCGTTCCTCTGGAGAGAACGTGGTCAAGTCGGTTATGGGCACTGCGATCCTTAAATTCCTGGCGATCACTTGTACCAGGTCATCGTCACGCACAGTGAAGGTTGTCCGCAGAGTCTCGTGACGACGAATAATTTCATTAAACGTGTTGACTAGAGCCTCAACATTAAGAGAGCCCTTAATGCTGATTGCCTGCGCGAGGTTATAGAAAGGGCTACTAGGTTCTAGTTGATCCAGAAACCACAAACGCTGTTGAGCAAAAGAGGCAGGAAAGACATAGTTAGCGGTTTCCATGGTGACTCTCCGCTAGCCATCTTTCATCTACGATTATGAATGGAATACTCATACCCTTTCGACTTGGTGCCGCTGGGTTTTGGAATTGGCTCCAAGCGAGGCGGCTATTCTGAATTTACTCCGCGAGAACTTCGGACTTCTCGGTGGCTACAAGGGAATCATGCTCCAGGATCGTAGAAGCATCCCTAATTGCTATATTATTAATACTATCAAAAATACGTAAGGCGCGAATAACATCCCGTATCGCTAGCCTGGCCGTACTACAGTCCTGAAGAGGCAAGAGCGCGGAGTTTGGGAGGCCGCTTCCGAATCTACGCTTGTTCCTGGTCACCCGTGCCTCGATGAGAGAAATCTAGTGGTCTATAACCGCTTGAATAAACTTCTTAGTCCCTCATCGGTGAGGGTCGTATTTTATTTCTTCGCGTTGGCGCTGGCAGCGCTCATGGCTTGGAGAACACGATACCGCGTTAACTCCGACGCAATGGCTTACCTGGACATGGGCGATGCGTTGGTTCGTGGCGAGTGGAACGTAGGGATCAATGGGCAGTGGAGTCCCCTGTATCCATTGTTATTGGGACTAGTTAGGTTTTTGAGTCATCCGTCGCCTTTCTGGGAAAGCACTGTCGCGCATTTTGTAAACTTCGCTGTCTATTGCGGTGCGCTATTTTGCTTCGAATTCTTCTTTCGGGAACTGAATCATCACCGCGAGCAGCAGTCTAGCAGCGAAGCAAAGGGATTGTTTTTTCAAAAAGGGGAATGGTTTGTACTCGGATACACTCTGTTCATTGGATCCTCCTTGATATTGATACGTATCTCAACGTTAGCACCTGATCTGTTGGTTGCTGCATTTGTCTATCTTGCTGCTGGATTGTTACTGCGGATCCGTAGGGGCTTAGCGAACTGGCTCACCTTTATCCTTCTGGGCGCTGTGCTTGGAATGGGCTATTTGGCGAAGACTCCGATGTTCATATTGGCATTCGTCTTTTTAACGGTAAGCGCTCTGCTTGTAGGAGATCTAAAGAAAGCAACGCCTCGCGTGGTAACCGCGTTAGCTATCTTCCTCATTATAGGAAGTGCGTACTTTGTTCCACTCTCTAAGGTCAAGGGGCGCTGGACCTTCGGCGACAGTGGAAAACTTAACTGGGCATGGCATATGAATAAAGTACCCTTCCTTCACTGGCAAGGTCAGCCTCCGGGCAGCGGAACGCCCAAACATCCTACGAGAAAGATACTGGACCACCCTGAAGTCTATGAGTTCGCAGATCCGATCAGCGGTACATATCCGCCATGGTACGACCCATCTTATTGGTGTGACGGAGTGAGACCGCATTTTGAGATCAAGCAGATAGGCCGTTTATTGTCCAACACATTCGAGTATTACTTTCTGTTCGTTTACAGTTATCAGATTAGCCTAACGTTTGCTTTAGTTCTTATCTTGACTTATATGCCTGGCGGATGGCGCGCTGGACTAAGCAGAATCCTGCAATACTGGTTCCTGCTCGTTCCAGTAATTGCCGCGATTGGTATGTATTGGTTGGTCCATGTGGAATGGAGATACCTTAGCCCATTCATCGTGCTTTTATGGCTCGGACTCTTTTCCGGCGTTCGACTGCCTGAGTCTCAGGAATCGAGAAAACTGGTAACGCGAGTGTTCATTGTTCTGATGATAACCATGGGTATTCAATTCGCTTATCCACTCACCGTTTTGACAGAAAGTGAGCAGGCTTCAGATCACGGCCATGTCCAATGGCAGGTTGCCAAAGGGTTGCGTGATATGGGCCTACAACCTGGCGATAAGGTTGCAACGCTGGGTTCAGGCTATACGGCATATTGGGCGCGATTAGACCAGGTCAAAATAGTCGCTGAGACTCAAGACCCAAATAGTTTTTGGCAGGTAGATGAATCTCTTAAGGATCAAGTTGTCAAAGCCTTTTCCGGGGTAGGTGCGAGAGCCATAATAGCGACTGATTTACCAGACCACACCTCAACACCGGGATGGCTTAAGATAGGTGATACAAATTATTACGTTCACTTCTTAGCGAGGTAAGCTAAGGCATTCTCACAATGATTCCCTGTGACACTGGCTACGTTGGATGATAGCGGTTGACACACTCTCGACGGTTGGTTCGTGAATAGCGGTTTGCAGTGCACCTCAGAGCTAATGTCTTGGGACTGATTTGATAGGCCGGATTGCCATGTCTACGGCTTTCTTTCCTTCTGTTTGAATATTCCGAGCCAGCTCGGCTACGGTTGGCGTTTCAAATAAACTCGCGGGCGACAACTCCACGTGAAAGACACTGCGCACTTGCGAGATAACCTGCGTCGCCAGAATAGAGTCGCCTCCCAATCCGAAAAAGTCGTCATGAATACCAACTAAGCTGAGCCCCAGTACCTTCGCCCAGATCTCCGCCAGTTTCGTCTCGTGCCAGGTGCCTGGCGGCGCATATGCTGCGTCGCTCTTCGAAGGCAATTGATCGCGAGCTTTGACATCGAGCAGTTTTGCCAGTCGAGTGCGCTGTATCTTGCCGAACGATCCGCGAGGGATCTCGCTCGCGAACAGCACCTGACGAGGGACTTTGAAATCAGCGAGCCGCTCTCTAACGAAATCGCGAAGCTCCTTCTCTGTTGCAGTGCAATCAGGTCGCAGCACTACGACTACCGCAACTTCTTCGCCCAGTACTTCATTCGGCACCGCGAAAGTTACCGCCTGCTCCACTGCGGGATGGGCGAGGAGAATCGCGTCAACTTCCTGCGGGGAAATCTTTTCGCCGCCTCGATTGATAATCTCCTTGATCCGTCCGGTGAGAAATAGATAACCATCGGTATCCAGAAATCCCTGATCGCCGGTTTTGAACCACTCTTCTTTAAAGGACTCTTCATTCGCCGCAGCACTGCCCTCATAACCTCGCATCACGCATGCGCCGCGTACCGCAACCTCGCCCGTCTTGCCACGCGACAAGAACTCACCACTTTCATCCATCACTGCAAGATCCACTAAAGTCGGAACTCCCACCGATCCAACCTTGCGTCTGCCCGGAGGGAGCGGATTGCACGCGATCATTCCCGACTCCGTCAAACCATACGATTCGATTACGGGCACATTGAACGTCTGCTCCAACTCCTGCAAGACCCCGACAGGCAATGGAGATGACGACGATCGTATGAATCGCAATCGATTCCGAGCGACGCGCTCTTTTTCCTCGCTGGTGCGTAACAAGATCGCCTGATGAATGCTGGGAACTGCGGTGTACCAGGTCGGACGAAAATCGTCGAGCCAGTCAACAAACTTCGGCGCATAAAATCCAGGCGGACAAACAATCCCTGCGCCACTCATTATCGATGCCAGGGTCACGCCGATAAGGCCTGTCGAATGAAACAGCGGCATCACGTTCAGGCAGAGATCGTTTTCGGTGAGTGCGAGAAACAGTTGATTGTTTCTCGCCTGGTTGCAGAGATTGTCCTGAGTTAGAGGAACAATCTTTGGCGATGACGTGGTACCGGAAGTGTGAAGCAGCAGCGCCTCGTCTCCCGATTGAGCGAAACCGCCTTGCCGGTTGCCCCGTTGATGATCTCCCGCGAGTTTAAAGCTACCAGCTCCTGCATCAGTAACCGGTGAAAGCTCGATGATTGAAAGACCTAGATCCATCCCGATCGCTTTCGCCGCTGAACTGTTTTCCGAGTCAACGATCAACGCGATGGCATTCAGCCGTGACATATAAAACTCGAACTCGTCGGGACGATAACCCGGATTGAGAGGAACACAGGTTACGCACGAAGCTGTCGCGATAAACGCCACTGCCATCTCAGGTCCGTTATTGAGCGCAAGCACGACCCGATCATTACGGCCGATGCCCATCGAATTGAGTGACGCACGCACCTCATCCGTCTGTTCTAATAATGCCCGGTAGGTCATAGGTACACGTCCGGGCGCAGCGATCGCTAACGCATCGGGAGCGCGCTTAGCTTGCGCTGCCAAGTGATCGTAAATGGAGGCGGGTTCAGTTTGTGTACTGATTGATCCCATTTGAGGTTAATAAATAGCAGCCTGCTGATTGTCCCTGGCGATCGATCCGGTAAAACTCTTCAACGATATAACCAGCAGCGAGTGCATCTGTAAACGCAGCGCGCGTCGCATTGCGCCATGCAACTGCCAACTCGGGACTCTGTTGCTGTAACAAACCGATGTCACCCGGAATATCAATCAGCACATGGTCTTCATTCTGCAAATCTATTGCCCGTCTGTGAGGCGAACCATCCGGAGCCATTTTGACGAGCGATACATGTTTCTCGAGTTCCCCCTGGGAAGGCTCTACAGCCGATTCGAGACGCCGTCTGACTCGTTTGCTTTCGAGAAACCAGGTGACCCAAAGTCGATCTGTACCGATGAACTGGTGCAGCGCGCTCGACGTTTTTTCTCCGTAGAAATTAATTTTGTAATCGTTTGCTATGACACCGAGTTTGGTGAAATTCAGGAAAGCGTTCGCGCTCTGAAGAGGATCGAAAGTCCACGTAATGCATGTAAATCCCTTTGCGAGGGCACGCTCGCGTTGGGCCAGCTTGAGCTCTTGACCAATGCCATGTTCTCTGAACGGCGGAAGAACTGCGAGCATGTGAGAATGAAAAACAAACTGACCGTGGTGGAAACCAACAAAGCCGAAGACGAATCCGATCGGCGTTTCTCCATCAAAGGCTCCGATCAGGACGCCGCCAATCTCCTTCGTAACGATGAAGTTCATCAAAGGCATCGTGTCGAGATCGTCCCAACCCCAGACTTCCTTCTGAAGTTTTTCCAGAGCTTTCATCTCCGAAATTGAGTCTATTTCCCGTATGGTTATGGAGGAAGTCATCAAAAGTACTCGACATAGTATCAAAACTATTAAGAGGGGAAATGTTCAACCACTCCTGAATACCAGAAAGACGTAAGAGGCGGCCGGATTTGGCCGCCCCTTACATTACGTCCTCGAACACTATAAGACTCCTGTTGTCAGTAATCGATCTTGCCGACGACCGTCAGACTGAACCCGCCGGTTACCGGGTTAATGGACACAACGAAGTTGGTTTCGCCGGTCGCCCCCTCGAATCGGCCCGTGCCTCCCACGAAGCGGAAGACTCCTTGATCCATAGCCGCGACCGGATCGAGGATTCCGTCAATCTGAACTTGAAGCTTATCTCCGTTGGCGGCGGTGAGTGTTGCGTCTCCGGTGGAATGTAACACGCCGTTGGCGTCGGGAGTGTAGTGGACGGTCCCGGAGACGGTCCATTGACCGAGGTGCGTCGCCGTGCCGGAGCCCGTGGGAATGGCGCCGATCAGGTGACCCGAGCCATCAGTGATAAGAGTCGCGACGCCCGTTCCGTTTAGAGCGAAAGGTCGCTCGACGGCCGACGCGGGGATCGTTCCCAGCAGCACGAAGATAGTTAGCATTAGAGTGCGTATTTTCATAAAGCGTTTCATACCGTTCTCCTTCTCAATAATAGGTTGCTCATGGCGCGGCGTCGGGTTATTCACCGGCTCCAGCGCGTTGTCACCTTAGAGTGGAGGGCAATGAGAAAACATCACACTGTGAATTTGCGGATAGATTCTTACAGACACGTTGATGAAAGCGTTTACCTCAATGAGCGAGTTACAACACCACCGCTCAGAAAGAGGCCAAATGAAAGTTCATCACATCAATTCGCGACGGCTCTTCGCTGATTTTGGCCCTCGGGCTCCGGAGCTCGTGCCCGAGGGAGTCAAATTCACCGCTTTGCTCGTCGGAACTCTTGTTCTTCCGGCAACCGGCTTATCAATCTCGGTCGGCTCGCCGCTAGTACTCGCCGGCCTTGTCGCGGTACAAGCGCTCGGCGTTCTGATTGGACGTTTGATCTATGATCCTTCACCTGCAGCTCCGTTGTCGTGCGTGCCTGTAAATATGAACCCAACCATCCCTGCACTTGAAAAGAAAGCAGCGTAACCCTGTCCCGCTCTCGACTCCATGAATCCTGGCTTCGTCTGCGCCCGACGAAGCCAGATTTTTTTGGGAGTTGAGATTGGAAGACAAAGATCGGTACCGTAAGGCGGTAGCGTCGGGTCGCGCTAATAACATCAATTACGCGAACCCTGACCCGACGCTACCGCCTTACGGTACGGACCTTATCCAAGTGCATCTGTGGAATTTTAGGTAAAGCGCTCCAGGAAGCGTCGCACAAGTCATCCGGGCGGCGCTTCGCTCCGGCTTCGCCGCCCGATGTGCTGCAAGGCAGAGCCTTGCCACATCGGGGCGGCGAAGCCGGAGCGAAGAGCGCCCAAAGCGACATTTAGTGCAAAGCCGCACCGGCATTAGGCGCCAAGGACGATTCGTCGTGTGGGAGTGGATCAATCCTTAACACCCACCAAAGTCTCTGGGCCGTTTTGATGGTTCGTTTCGACCGGGTCGTCGTCGGTTTCAACTCCCCGTTTTTCCATGGCTTCTGCTCGAACCCTGAGAACGGTGTGGTATTTCTCTTTGCAGTGATTGCACACGGCAAGATGCTTTTCCACTTCGAACGCGACCGCGTCGTCGAGCTGGTCAAAGAGATAGTCTGAAACTTTCAGGCTCAACTCAGGAGCCGAACAAAGAATGACAGTTCGCGATGTATTTTTATTATTCGAATGTTTAGTCATGGCTCAACCTCATATTGGCCTTACCACCAATGACATAGTCGAGCCTAAACCGTCAAGACTTGAGGGTTTTCCCGGCACGCCGCGCTACGGCTTTCTTTTTGCGATCCTTCTCTGAAGACGACGATGGTTCCTCATCGTTGCGCTTGCGCGCTGCCTGGTTGCTCTTTCGTGCGATCGGCTGTTTCGCGCCGACTGCTTCATTTAGAAAGTAAGCTCTGACAGCGTCTCTCGCCCAAGTGAGAGCAGTAACATGCGTACAAGGGAAGCCTGCTTCTGTTAGCACGTCTGCCGCTTCGCGCGACGTCAGCCCCTGCAAAAAGCAGGTAACTGCCATTCGTTCTCGGTCGGGCAAAGAGTCGATGCATTCCTGAAGCTCTTGCCTCAGCTCTGTCTCTCGGAATTTTCTCGCCGCATTGCTTTTCAGCTCTGCCGGCGATAAGTCTTCCGGGCGCTCGCTGTCATAGACCAGGCTATTTTTCAGAGTATCCAGGAAACTCGTGCGAACAATCGTTCTGAACCAGGCGAAAAAATTTCCGTAGTCTTTGGTGTAGTCCGGTTCAAATCCCGGGAAGCTACGCCATACTTTTAGTCGGATATTATTCGCCAGCTCTTCAGCGTCTTCCGGCCTTCGCTGGTACACTGCGATCAGCACTCGCAGTCGGCTCCTGAACAACGGATTTTCAAAAAGCTTGTCAATTGGTGTTAAGCCTGATCTGATTTCACGCAGTAGGCTGCAAAAATTTCCGTCCGGTCCTTTCTCTAAATCGGAAAGCATAAGTCCCTCCAAAATTTTCGGGAGGAAATAAGCTGCAGTAGCCAGTAACGCTTCTGCAAAATCCTCCGAAGTGGTTGGTAGTCATCGTTGCAGGGGAGTGAAGCGGCTGGCTAATTACTGCCGCCAGCAGGTTGAAGTCCCGTGCTGACGGCTCTTGGTCTGAATGAATGCGATTACGCATCATTACTGCTCCTTTCCGCGCTGTACGCGCCGATCTGACTTTTTTTCCGAAATGGAAGAACCCTGTTTGTCCTTCCAAAAGCCAGAACGACTTGCGGGGTCGCGGTGTAAAGGTTTCGGATGAAAAAATTTTTTCGCGTGGACTTAACAAAGTCCTGGGAGGGGCCGTTTTCAGTGTCAGAGTCGCTGAAAAAAGGTACTCACGTGAACGAGACGCGACTCCGCAATCATCGTCAAGCGACGGTTAGGTTTAGTTAATTTTTGACGCATCAAGCACTGCCGCTTGTATGCAAGGAAGAAATCACTTGAGGAAAAGAGAAGGAGCAAAATGATGAAAAACCAAAAATTCTTTTTTAGCGTAATCGCAGTGCTGCTCGTACTTGGTGTGTTCGCCCTGTTCTTCTTTGGATTCAAATCACGAGTTTTCGCGAAGGTGGGAGTGGTTGGTTTGGTTTCAGAGCAGGTAACAGTTGTCGATCGAGGCGTTGTGTCTGGTGCGGTTGGTCGTGACGTAATTGTCGGCGTCACTGACAAGGTGGACGCGGTTGCTGTGAATGCAGTCGTAAACAACGTGCAGCTTGTAAAGACAGTCGCGGTTCAATCTGAAGTGGACCGGGTCGGCAAAGTGGTCAACGATGTGCCTATCACGCTCGTCGTTGAACGCCAGCACGCCATTGTCTAACACTCACTAAACCCAATCTAAACTAAGAGAACCGCACCGGCAAAAACCGGTGCGGTTCTTCATTTTTTCACCTAAACTCCGCGTCCCGTTCGACTTTTATGCGTGTCGATGCCTGATTCCGCTACAGGCCGTTTGACTCACAATATCGGTCGGGACAACGAAAATAACCTGCCTGGATTTATATACTGCCACTCGCTTTTCTCGCGTACTTTTCCTTTTGCCGCGCCAGAACTTGGCCTTTCGGGGCGGAATAAGGTTCCTCGGTAGCCGGTGAATTCACCAACTCTGCTGAGGCCCGTAACACGGTGTGATAGCGTTCTTTACAGCTATAGCAATCCGCCAGGTGCAACTCGACTTTTAACGCTTCTGAATCGGACAACATGTCGAAGTAGTAGTTCGGGACAAATTGCCCAATCTCGGGAGCCTTACACATCTTTGTTGGGGTTTCATTCATGTTCGATTCTGTACTCATTTCCGCAACCTCATCGATTAATAGCAACAATTCTCATGCCTAGCTGGCGTCGTTCCTTCGTTTTGCAGGTTTATCATCTGCCTCACTGCCCCCCAGCGACCGCTTGTCAGGTTTACGAGTTACGTTTAATTCGAGATCTTCGTTTACAAAAAACTGCGTGAGCCGGCGAACCACGTCCGCGACGGTGGTATGCGAGCACGAAATTCCCTCGGCGAGCAATCTACTTTGGACCTCTCTCAATGAGAGATCTTCGAGAGCATATTCAAGAATCTTCCGGTCTCGATCACTCTCGATGTTTGCTATGAATCTGTGGAATCTACGGTCCCGTTCGGCACGTTCAGCAGCTAACGCGGGACTTATGCCGGTGTCAGCCAGGTTCGAAATCTCTTCCGGCCGCTGATTGTGGAATTCAATATTTTTGCGGCGGAGATTATCACATCTCGCGTTTCTTACGATAACTGCCAGCCACCGAAAAAACTTTCCATACTCGTCGGCGTCGAAGTCTGGTTCAAAATCAGCGATTTTCAGTGAGATCTTGAAAAGAACCGAGTTGTACAGCTCGTCAGCGTCAGCCTCATTGTCAGTCGAGAGTTTACATTTGATACGTAGACGTTCTTTGAAGACCGGTAAATTAAACAGCGCGTAAAAAGCTTCTCGACCTGCTATCACATCTTCCAGGAGTTTACGAAAGTCAACCTCCTCCCGATTGTCCGTTGGACCGTTGTCTTGCATAAAACCTCCTGTGAGTTTGGCCCAGTCTGTTACTGATGTCCTGGGCAGGGGATCAAAAAACTTTTCCTATCACTTAACAAACAAGCGCCCGAGGCTGTTTACCTCAATGTAAGGCGACACCGTCACAGAGCGTGACATCAAGGTCGCCATTGACGTTAACCTTCTCCGCAGTGCAACGGAGAAAACTTAGGAAATTCAAGGAGTCAAACGATGAAAAACAAATTCTTTTTGGGCGTAGTCATTTTCTTTTTGGTCACATTCTTCGCGTTCTTCTTCCGCCTGTTTCGCCCCTTCGTCGGCGTAACACTGAGACCAGTAGGTCAGATCGCCGCCGGCAGAGTGCTAGAGTCGGCAGTGCTCGACGTTGAGGCGGTCCGGAACGTTGATGTAAAAGAGATCATCTAGTGTCGATGGACCAGTCTTCAGTCCAAGCAAATACAAATTAAGGATCGCGTGAAGTGCCTCACGCGGTCCTTATTGCATACAAAGTAATAACAGACACGTTTTTCCGATCACGCGCAGTATTCGGGCTAAATTGCAGCCTGGAACTTAAGGGTTGAGAGAGCGTCCGCGACGGACTTCAGAGTATTGAGATGCCCGTTCGCCACCACCCTTTTGTGGACTCTGCGAGGAAGTCCAACCTAACTGATTAGGGTTCGCAGTTTAGGCGTTATTAAACTAATAATGCAAGCAAAGGATTGTAAAATATGTTCGGGAAACATAAGGATTTTCCTTAGCTGATGATCTCTACATATCCTTCCGTCCCGTTCACTCGGATTCTCTTTCCATCTTCAATCAGCTTCGTAGCGTTCTCCACTCCCACAACCGCCGGCAGGCCGTATTCACGCGCGATAACTGCTCCATGAGTCATCAGTCCACCCACTTCGGTGACCAGGCCCTTTATTGAGACAAACAATGGTGTCCAGCTAGGGTCAGTAAAAGGCGTGACTAGTATGTCTCCGTCTTCCAGATCGGCATCTTCCATGTTGAAGATGACTCGCGCGCGTCCTTCTACAACTCCGGAAGAAACCGCCAGACCTACAATCGCACTGGCCGGAAGATTTTCTCGTTTGTACTCGCCTGTAATGATTTCACCGTCAGATGTGATAACGCGTGGCGGAGTTAGTTTTTCAAAGGACTCGTACTCGGCTTTTCGTTTGTTAATGATCTGATGGTCCAACTTGTTTGTGCGTACGACTTCGCGAAGCTCTTCGAAAGTCAGATAGTAGATATCCGATGTCTCATGAATAACGTTGGCTCGCACGAGTTGTTCGGCTTCTCTCAGTAACGCCTGCTTATAAGCGAAGTAGCGATTGATTTTGCTGTATTTTGGGTATTCGCGATAACCGCTGAAATTCCGGATAAAGTCGATTTTCTCTTTGGTCTCTCTGGCTTTCTGTTCACCGTCCGGTAATTGCTTTAGTCGATCTAATAACTCTTCTTCCTTTTTCAAAGCTTGCCGGCGTCCTTGTTCAAACTTCCGCCTGCTCGCCCCGGGTTCGAAGTTTTTGATGTTACTCAGAATGAGCGGGACCAGCGTCGCTGGTTTTTCACTCCAACGAGTTCGAGTGATATCAATCTCTCCGACGCAGCGCATTCCGTATTTGTCGAGAAAAGCATAGATAGCAGCGCGGCTTTCCTGACCACCGTTAACCTCGATGAGTTGGTCCAAAAAGTCGTCGTCTTTTGCATGTTGCAAATAATCGATCACTTCCGGAAAGCCGCGAATCACATCCGCGACATCCAGAAGCGCCAGACCCATTTCAGAAGTGATGTTGTTGGGTACGGATTGAGAGAGCGTGTCTGCTACGTTTGTTTCTCCCAGCCACTCCTTCATCTTTTCATTGACCCAAAATGAAGCATTCATGGTGGCGATGATCACAGCTAAATTGTGTGAGTTAAATAAAAGCTTCCGCGATTCCTCGAGATCTTCAAGGATGAAATCGAATAGTTCCGATCCTGATTTTGCTCGAATGTTTCGTCTTAACTCCGCTATCGAACTCTGACTACGCTCAATCAAATCAGTAACTATTTGGGGATCGTTTTCAATTTGCGGCGGAGAAGCTAAAGCTGACTCAGTTTTAGTAAGACCCTGTTCTTTGTTTGGTAACGATTGAATGAAATCTTCCCGCGCTACGATGGTCAGGAGGGCGTCTTTTATGAGTGGATCGGATTTCCCGAGCGTATCTATTATGCCTTTTCTACGGCTAGCCGAAGCGAGCATCGGTGTGATATCAACAAACAACCTTCCCGCGGCTGTCCGCATGGTTGCCGGAGTCGTTAACAGGAAAAAAGACAATCCCAGCGGCTTCATTGGATCGGTCATCATCTGCTGGTGACCGACGGACACGTAAACGTGATTCTCCCGATCGTTCGCTTCAGGAATTGGGAATAGAGTAGTGATGGGCCGGCTCTGGACAATATGAAATGTCTCATCAACCAAACACCATTCGATGTCCTGAGGACCGCCGAAATGTTCCTCGACTTTGCGGCCTATGCGCTCGAGCTCCAAGATCTGCTGGTCTGTTAGCGCTTGCGTGTTCTGCCGCCCGCATTCAATCTCCTGTTCTTTGGTGCCTCCGTCTTCTAAAGCATAGATAGCCAGTTTCTTGGTGGGGATTTTCTTATCGACGATCTTTCGCTCGCGCACTTTATAATTGTCAGCGTTCACGAGACCCGAGACTAAGGCCTCACCAAGTCCGAAACCGGCATCGATCGACACGATCTTTCTGTTCGACGTGACCGGATCCGCCGTGAACATGACTCCCGCCGCGTGTGGAAAGATCATCTTCTGGATGACGACGGCAAGATAGACGTGGCGATGGTCAAATCCGTTCTGCATCCGATAGATCACCGCGCGTTCCGTAAACAGCGACGCCCAGCACTGGCTGATATGCTTCAGGATTGCTTCTCTACCGATAACGTTCAAATACGTATCCTGCTGTCCCGCGAACGACGCCACCGGCAGATCTTCCGCCGTGGCACTGGAACGCACAGCATAAGAATCTTTCTCTCCCAGTTGTCGATGATAATCAGCAACGGCTTCCTCGATGTCCTTTCCGATCGACGCCGCTTCGACGCGCATGCGTATCTTTCCGCTGATCTCGCGAACTCTTTCCACGTCGTCTACTGTTAAGAGAGTTAGCTGGTCCAGAAGTATGTTGAACTCCGGTGTTTGTGCGACCATGCTTTTGTATGCGTCGGTAGTGATGCAGAAACCCTCCGGCACCTTTATTCCTTCAATTTTGGAAAGCTCGCCAAGGTTGGCTCCCTTGCCGCCGACGAGGGCAATCTTTGTCTTGTCGATTTCGTGAAAACCGAGAGTCGTGTTTTTATGCATTACAGTACTGACGATAGATAAAGCGACATGTTGATGACGATCAGCACTACCCAACTAAGAGTCCACTGCCAGCGAAAGCCGTCACGGCGTAGCAACACGTGCAGCGTGATTGCCATCAAGACCACGCTCGCCAGTACATTGATGATCGATATCCACACCCACGGTTGCATAGTCAGAAAGTTATAGAACGCTGCCGGCAACAGTGCGATAGATCCAATCAAACACACCCACCCGAGGCGATTCCAATACCTCGATCTACTTTTTCCATCCAAAAAAGCGGCAGACAACAGTAGCTGGACCGTCCACGTAAAGCACGGGATCAAGAGTCCCTTAGTCAGAACCTCTCGCCAGCTAACAGCCTTGAAGAAAACTTTTAGAGATGTTGAGAAAACAGCGGTTACCAAAAAGGAGCCGATGAAAAGGAGAATGATTTTTTTCATTCAGGTCCGGATGAGCAATATTCGTAGTGAACGATCTTTGGGTTCAAACTGTAACAGAAAGTCAGAATCGTCGGGAAAGGAAGCTGCGGGATTAATTGAAGTGTTTAGGCCACGGCTGAGGATAGAGTCTGGTCCACGTCCTCACGTCGTTTCAGATATCTCACACTGTCGTCGCTCAAACGGTTCTACGCTTCAATTGAACTCGTACCGGCGGGGTTCGATGTCGCAGTTACGCTCGATGCCGCGAGTCCCGAGCAGAGCAGGAAGTTAGCGGATCTGTTAACTGCTTTTAAGACAGTTGTCGTTAACCTCTCCCCTGGCAAAACGAAGCAAGACAAGGTGTCTGGCGATCTTTTTAAAGGACTGGAGATTTCTGCCGAAGAGACCGAGGTTCGTATCAGAGGTGAAGTCACACAGGTAAATGTCAACGAACTCGCCAAACAAGCTGCCGCTGGAATCTACTCCGATCGCGGAGTGGCTCAGGTACAGAAGGGAGATTCAGACGCGGCGATCGCCGAATTTGACAAGGCGATTATGCTCGATCCTGAGAGTGCCAGCGCTTTCGTTAATCGCGGCAAGGCTCGGGCGAACAAAGGCTCTTTCGATGCAGCCATTGCGGATTACGACAAGGCAATCTCGCTCGATCCCGACGACGCACTCGCCTACAACAACCGCTGCTTCGTTCGCGTCAAAAAAGGAGACTTTGATGCAGCGATTGTAGATTGTGACAAGTCTATCGCGCTCGATCCAGGCTTCGTGTATTCCTACAACAATCGCGGTCTGGCATTCGCCTCACAAGGAAAGCTCGACAAAGCGATGGCTGATTACGACAAGTCGATCGCGCTTGATGCAGAAAATATCTTTGCGTATCAGAATCGCGGTGACGCGCGTATTCGAACTGAAAACTGGGACGGTGCCCTTGCCGCTTATGAAAAGGTCTTGACCATCAACGCCACGTCAGCCGAGGCATACAATGGTCGTGGTGTGGCGCATTATCATAAAGGAGACTTGGACCAGTCGATCGCTGATTACGATAAGGCAATTGCCATCAATCCCAACCTCGCCGAAGCTTACGGGAATCGAGCATTGTCATTGCTCATGCTACGCAGGGACGCGCAGGCCGAGCGAGATCTCAATAAGTGTTTTGAGCTGAACCAATCACTCCGGCGTGTGTTCGATCCCTTAGTGAAGGAGATCAAAAAGACCCGCCGCACTAAATCTCCTTAGCGCCAACGGCGCGAAATATTAAAGCCAGGGGCAAGTCCCGACTTTGTCGGGACGTCGCCCCTGGATCAAATACCCAAATAGGCGACGCAGCCCTGAAAGGGCGTAATACATTATTTCGGCCTTTCAGGCCTCGGCGCCTCTTTTGTGAGATGACCAGGGGCGACGCGCTTCGCGCTTGCCCCTGGCTTTCATATTCCGCGCCTTCGGCGTTGTTTCAATCGACCGCGATCCATTCCAGACTCGCGGGGAAGAGTTTCTTTTCGGGATCGATTGTCACGACGTATGCGCCGAGGGCGCCGATGCGGCGGTTGGGACCAAAGGTGATCTTCGGCATTAGGCCGGTGTCGTATTCGTAGAGTCCTTCGAGGGTTGTGATCAGACGCTCGCGGCTGAGGTCTTTGCCGCAGAGCTCGAGCGCATGGACCAGGATCTTGGCCGCCGCAATTGCCGACGCCTGTGCTGCCGCGTGCGTCGATTGAAGCTTGTTACGTTGCAGCAGCGCGCTGTATTCAGCAGCTCCAGCCGCGGAAACATCGCCTGGGACAGTCGGGAAAGCCAGAAAGATCCTGTCCTTCGTTTTCATCGTCACTGATTCGCCTATGTTTCTGCCGACGAGCGTGCCCAACATGTAGATCGACGGCGTCCAACCCAGCGTCTCTGCATCCTTCAACATCGCCGTCGCTTCATCGCCAGAGCCAAGAAAGAAAACAGTGTCGATTCCCTTCTGCTTCAACTCCGCTACACGACTCGAAGTGCTGAATGTAGTCACTGACTTCCAGCCGGCCTTTTTAGTTTGCTCTTCAACGCTCGCAACAATCGCGCGGTTGAATTCAACATCAGGCGCAACAATCCCGACGCGTGAATTTGCAACGTCAGTTCTTCGTGCTGCAAAGACGGCGAGCGCGCGTGCCTGCTCTTTGAGTCCGGGCAGCAGATAAAAGACGTAGCGATTGACTGGAGCCCCCCGCTGCGGCATCAACGAGGACGGACCGATAAACGGCACTTCCTTCTCCTGCGTCAGCGTAGCCACACCATCTTCCGCGCCCGCGCTGAGACCACTCACGATCGCAAACACCTGTTCTTCGTCGATGAGACGTCTCATGTTGGGCACCGTCAAACTCGAATCGCCGTGCATCACACGCAATTCGATCTTGCGATTGTAAATGCCACCGCGACTGTTGATCTCGGCAAAGTATGCCTGCAACACGTCTCCCATCGACTGGGCCAATCCACTGAGCGCGGTCTTCTCAGGGAGGACCGTGCCGAGCACGATGCTCGTGTCGTTCACACCCGGATCAGTATCCGTCTCGATTCTCTTCAAGTAAGCGACCAGATTCGCCATGTCTTCCTGCGACATTCGATACGTCGGCATCGCAACCGCGAGCTTGTTGCCCGCAGGATCCAAACCGGCAGTCAGCATGCGCACGAATGACGTTTCTGAAAACGCCTGATGCTTGCGACCGCCTTCATCCGAGTGGCCGTAAGGCTTTGTGAGGTAGGACCATGTCAACGGACCTGCAGTCACACCACCCTCGGTTTTCCCTTCACCGCGGAGGCCGTGACAGCCGGCACACGTGAGTGTCGATGCAGGCACATCGATCTCGCCCATCAAAGCAGTGATCTCCTTGCCCGACGCGCTTTCACCTCGCAGGTAGAAAGCCTTGCCGCGCTTCTCCTGCGGAGTGAGCTCGCCTCTCGAGATCGGAGCGGTTTGATAGAAAACTGCCGATGCGATCGAGAGCAGAAGAATAAATGTGAGCTTGGTCGTCATTTTATTTATCGTTGATTACGTCTTCGAGGATACGGATCAACTCTTCCGACTTCGCCAGCCCAAACGCTTTTTTCCAAAGTCCCTTGGGTTCGTTGCCAATGATGAAGATACTCGTGTGATCGTCTTTAGTCTCGACGTACTGGCCCAACTTGTAGAGCGCCCAGTTGACGTTCTCTTTTTTACCCGTCAGGAAGAGCCAACCGGGACGAGCGTGAAAGCGGCGGCCGTATTCCTTGAGACGTGTCGGCGTGTCAGTCTCAGGATCTACCGTGATCGAAACGAGGAACACATCTTTTCCTAATCGATCGCCGAGCGCCTCCTGCATCTTCTCAAAATTCCGATTCATCGGTGGACAAATATTTGTGCAGGTAGTGAAGAAAGTGTTGATAGCCACGATCTTGTTCTTGAGCACGTCGCTGTAGAAACGCAGTTTCTGACCATCCTGATCGATCAATTCCACGTCTGAGAAATATTTCTCCGCGGCAGAAGGCGTATCCTGCGCAAACGCCGTGACACCGAGGAATACAACAAGCAAAGTGGCCGCGCTGAGTAGCTTCATGGTTTTGCCTCCTCAGAAGTGTCTTCAACTTTTCCGGCCATCACGTCGAGGATCAAACCTACAATCTGACCTGTTTTTGCCAGACCATACGTGCGTGTCCAGACGCCTTTGGCGTCGTTGCCGATGATCATTGCGGGTGTGTGATCCTCGCGTTTGGAGACCGCCGCTCCGAGCGCATTCAAGAGCTTGTCCATCTCCTGTTTTTCCCCCGTGACAAACGTCCAGCCGGCGCCGGCTTTGAACTTTGCACCCCACGCTTTCAAACGCTCCGGTGTATCGGTGAGTGGATCGACGCTGATCGAAATGAAGTGAACGTCTTTACCAACTTTATCGCCCATCTCCTTCTGCACGTGCGCGAAAGTTGCTGCGAGTGGGGGGCAGATCGTGGTGCAGTTGGTGAAGATGAAGTTGATTGCTACGGTCTTATCTTTTATGAGGTCGCGATAGAAATGGAGAGCGTTGCCATCCTGGTCCAACACTTCCACGTCCGGGATCGTCATACTACCGCTTCGCTTCGCCTCCGTCGTTGACTCGCCACGCTTTTCGACTGGCGTGCTGAGTCGCAAGTCCATTTTGCACTTCGGACACTTGCCCGCTTTGCTCGACTTCACTTCGGGATGCATCGGGCAAACGTAAGCCTTGTGCACCGGATGCGAATAAAGTTGACGCGACGCTTCCGCGCTCGGTTTTGTTTTTGTTTCCGCGACGGCGTGAAGCGTCAGGTAAGGAAGATCTTTATAGCGAACGCCCATCGACGCGGATTCAAAAAAGATCATGTAGATGCCCGACTCCGGCACGTTCAGCTTGATTTCATACATTCCGTTTCCGACTGACGTTGCGAAGTCGCGGCGTTGCCAGGCGCCGGCGCTCATGAACGTCAACACGCGCACGTCTTTCAAGTCCGGCTTCGGATTGCCGGTTGCGGTGTCGGTGAGTTTGAAACGGAAAGTGAAATCTTTGCCCACCGGCATCGTCATCTCTTTCAGTTGATGGTCGAGGCGAAGCGCTACGGGCTTTTGCTCTTTAAGCGCGGGGTTGGCGTCAGCACTGAGATCGAAACAGTGTGACACGCGTGGAGAATCGTTCAGGAACGCGACATCGTATCGACCACTCGCCGGTAACTTGATCGTCGTCGAATAAACACCAGGCTTGACTTCGCGCAAGCTACGATCGACGACCAACACCGCCATCGGCTCGCGGCGATAATTCTGAAAATTGCCCATCGGCGCTGCCATGCCTTCCTGATAGTAATAGAGACTTTTATCGACGGGGTTCGCGAGGATGACTGAATTTCCTTCCGGCGCGAGCACGATCGAATCGGCGTGCACGGGTTCTGAGCCCTTGCGAGGAGCAGCTTGCCCGCCGGGAAAATCGGTATTGTCAACTTCTTTGCCGATCGTTGCGAGCCGCAGCATCGCCACTGTTTCCGTGTCCAACGATCTCACGAAAGCAAACGTATCGCTGAACATGATTTGATCCGGCGCTTTGCCGACCGTTACTTCGTGAAGCATGCGATTCGACGCCGCATCGAAGATGCTCACAGTGCTCTCTTTCGTATTAAGCACGAAGCCATACCGCCCGCCCGGAGCAAATCGGATCGAGCGCGCGCCCGGTTTTGTTTTCATCCGCGCGAGTACTTCGCGGCTTTGCTCGTCGATGACCGCGACGCTCCCGTCCGTTTCGCCGGTTATGTAGATCGCTTTACTCAATTCCGACAACGCTAATGATTTCGGTCCTGGTCCAACTTTGACGTCGTTGAGTTTTTCAAGTTTCTGAATATCGATAATCGAAACCGTGTCGTTCTCACGATTCGAAACAAAGGCGAAGCGACTGTCGCTACTCATGACGATGTCGTGTTCACCGGCGCCGGTCGCGATCTTTGCGGCGACTTTGAGAGTTGCCGGATCGATTACTGTCACGCCACCTTCATTGGTCACCCACAGATAGTGCTGGTCGGGTTGCATCCTTATGCGAGTCGGAGTGGTGCCCACGTCAATGTAATCGATCACTTTCCAGCTTCGCGTAGTGATTACTGCGACCTGATTGATCGCGGGCAGAGTGACGAAGAGCAATTCGCCGTCGCGAGTGAGAAGCCAGTCTTCGCCGGGGCTTTTCATCATCACGAGTGTGAGCAGTTTGCTGCCGCCAAAGCCCAACAGCGGATCGATGACTGAGATGTCAGCGCTCTTGTTCAGAGACAGAATGTAGTAAGAATTCAGATCGACGTCGGGACGGGCTCGCATGCTGCCGGTTAAGTACGACTGGATCTTATCGTGGCATTGCGTGCCCTCGCGCATGCTGATCCATGCGGACAAGCCTAAGCCTTTCACGGGCGTGCCGGTCGTTGTGTCTGTGACCGTAAATCTCACGTTAACGTCTTCGGCGGCGCGGATTGAATTCGCATTCTGGACCAGTGGTTCGGCGGTGAACTCGATCGCAATCCCCTGCTCCACGATCTTCTGTGTTTGGGTGGTCTTTTTAGTTGGCTCTTGTCCTTGGACCGCAATGGTAAAAAGTAGAACTATTATCAAAATGGCTAAGCGGTGGGTGACTGTTGGCATTTTTGCACTCCTCATCGAGTAATTGATCTCGCTTGTGCAACCCTTGTGCCCGCAGGTTTGTTGGGGTTATGTAGCGAAAAGGCTTGAAAGTGGGGAAATTTACGCCAGCTAAGAAAAAGTTCTCACGCCAAGACGCAAAGAAGACGCAAAGCCTTTGATTTCTCGCGGCTTTGCGTCCTCTCTCTGCGCCCTTGCGTGGAATATTACTTGGGCGTGACAGCGCTGGAAGCTGACCCGCCAAAATTACTTCGCACAATGATATTTTCCGGATTTGTGGGCCAGGATAGCGAAGCGCTGAAGCGTCCGCTGCCGGTATTCTTCAGCGTACCAACAAGCGCTCCAGTGGTCGTGACATAAACACGCAGCGTCGCCGATGGCTCAGTTCCAGTTGCATCGACTCGCAAACTCCCCTTGGACCGCTGATACTCAGCGCGTTGAATTCTGATCGTATCCGTCACCGGCGCCGGAGTTGGCGTCGGCGTTGGTGTAGGACTCGGCGTCGAAACCGGCGTCGGGGTCGGCGTTGGTGTTGGTATCGGTACAGGCACAATTTCTCCAATTCTCACGACAAAAGCATCTTCGTGATGATCGAGTCCGCCTGCGTTGTTAACCTGCAACGGATTACTCGTCGGAAAATTAAAAGACGAAGTATCGCCGGTCACATAAACATCGGTCCCTTTGCACGCGATGCCTCGACCCTCGTCAGTTAGATTTCCTCCGAGAAACGTCGAATAGATCAGGCCCGAACCTGCGGCATTCAGTTTCGTTACGAACGCGTCCCGCGGCCCGCCTCCAAACGCCGCCTGAATTGAATTACTGACAGGAAAGTTCGTGGACGCAGTATCGCCGGTAACGCAAGCATTGCCCGCGTCGTCGAGCGCAATGGCCCATCCTCGATCCACATCCGCACTTCCTCCGAGGTAGGTCGAATACACCAGCGCCGAGCCTTTGGAATTCAGCTTCGTTACGAAAGCATCATAGCTGCCCTTGGTTTGAAAGGCCCCGGACGTTACGGGGAAGCCCTCGTATGCGGAGGTAAATGGACTGTCGAACGACTCGGTAATACCAGTGACGTAAGCATTACCGTTAACATCGACCGCAATTCCCTGACCTTGTTCACGGCCCGCGCCACCCAGAAACGTGGAATAGACGAGGGCTGCACCATCCGGCGTGAACTTCGTAACGAACGCATCGAGTCCGGCCCGCGAAGTATCAAAGGCTCCAGCGGTGACGGGAAAGTCGGGCGAGTAGGTATAGCCGGTTACATATGCGCTGCCGGCACTGTCCACGGCAATCGCCTCGCCCCAATCCTCAGTGCCATTGATGACCTTTCCACCTCCAAGGTAAGTCGAATACACGAGAGACGAACCGCTGCTATCGATCTTTGTCACAAAGGCATCATTGTTTCCGCCCGCGAAGTTTGGTTGGAAAGCATTGACTGTTGGAAACGTGCAGACGGTGGTGCGGCACACGGTCCATCCCGTGATGTATGCATTGCCACTTGCATCGAGAGCGATGCCTCGACTGAAGTCGTCAAGGTTGCCGCCAAACCGTGCTGAGTAAAGAAGCGCAGAGCCAGATGAGTTCAGCTTGGTTACAAAGGCGTCGTAACCTACCGGCGTCGTCTGAAATGCACCCGCAGTGGTCGGAAAACTAAGCGGTCCCGCATCTCCGGTGATGTAAGCATTGCCGGTCGAATCGACCGCAATGCCGTTGCCGCTTGCGCCGCTGAGATACGTTGAATAAACAAGCGCGCTGCCTGACGGGTTGAGCTTGGCGATGAACGCATCACCGCCGCCATACTTAGTTTGAAAAGCTCCAGGCGTAGTTGGGAAATCGATAGCGGCAGTCTGGCCGGTAACATATGAGTTGCCCAGCGAGTCAACGGCGATTGCATAACCCTGATCGAAGCCGCTGCCTCCAAGATAAGTTGAAAAGATCAGCACTGGATCGATAATCAACGGCCTGCTCTGATCGTAAGCGCCGAGTTGAAAGCCGACGCGGTGCTCGCCCTTCGCAACATAATCGACCGCCACTTCCGCTTTGACGCCGTCAATTTCCTGGTAAGCGGTAGGCCTGCGCTGGAGGATATTTCCCTGCTGTGTGTGCAGGACCAGATCTCCCATGCGGCTGATCTCAAAATCCTGGATGCCGCCAAATCCGATTTCAATGAGCTCGGGATCGGATCCCGGCGCGACGATAAAGTCATATTCGAGACGGCGTCCGCTGCCGTAATAGACCATATCGATTCCGGGATAAACCTGCGCGTATCGAACGCGAGCGTAGTTGGGAACGTTAGTGCGCCATGCAGACGGATCCGGGCCGGCGAAATAATTACTCGTCGTAGTCAACTGATCGAGACCTTCGACCTGGGCCGCGTGATTCGCGCCTTCTAACTTCATGCGCACGATCGATCGCGGCGTCCGGGTCTTCTCTTCGTCACGCACATCGAGATTTTCTTTTCCCTTCCTGTGCGTGGCCGGATTATCGAGCGCCATGACTGCTTCAGTCGCCGTCAGAAACAGGACGTACCCGTTGCTACGCGCAAGAAACTTGACCCGCTGATGTGTCTGTCCCTGATTGAGCTCGAAGTTGAGTGGCAGCGCATCCTGGACTGCGGCTGGTCCAAATTGCGCTTCATGTTTTGTTATGGATGACTTGGGAATCCAGGCAATTAATGCCAAGGTGATGATGAGTGAGAAGAACGTTCTAACGAAGATATTTAGTGACATGACCTCCCTCCTCTTTGTACTGAGCCGATCGAAACAAATGCAGCCCGCCGTAGCAGGCTGCACTTGTTAACGTCCTTCTTGCGGCGGGACCGCAAGTTGGACCAGTGTTGCTTATGGTCTAACTCGGAAGATACCCCAGAGGCCGCCATCGAACATGAACGACTCCTGAGTCCGGTAGAGATAGTCGCCTGCTACGCGACGTCCGCCACCGGCGCCATTGACCGGAATCACTTCGTAATGCGATGAAGGTCCGATTCCATAAAGCGCTCCCTTAAACTCTGACAGCGGATTGTTGCCAATCGACTTCGAGTTGTTGGTGAAGGGTTCATCCTGCCAGAAGTGTCCGTGCAGGTTGAATACGTTATTGCGCATGTGCCCATTCGCATTCAGGATTCGGAACCTCACCGCCTGCCCGGCCTGCGCGGTAAATATCGGCGTTTGTGGATCGCCGCCCACCTGCGCATTCGTCAGTACATTGGTGAAGTCGAACGCCCGCGTGTCCTCGAACGGTGTTTCAGGCGCGTAGTTCATGCGTTTCCAGAGCGGCTCAGTGCGATAGTTGATCGCTTTCTGCGCTGAGTCTTCCGGATCTTCCGCACCGCCCGGACCACCGAGGTTCGGCACTGCGCTGCCATCCGCGAACCTCATGTTGATGTCCGTCTGGAACTGGACCACGAATTCACGGAACGACGTGCCATCAGATTTGGTCACTGTGGCTTGCGCGCGTGAAGTCGAATCCTCGATCCAACTGGATCCCTGAGGTTCGATGATTAGCGAACCGATTGCACCCTTGTTACTGTGCTTGATCGGATCGGATGAGATCAGGTTGGTCGCGCCGAATTCGATCGGTGTCGCTATTCGTTGACTGCCGTTGATAACGACGTCGCCGGCGTACCACCTGTATCTGACTACGCCGCCTGGTCCAACCGTCTGGTTAGGATTGAACCCGACGTTCTTACCATCGCTATTCGCGACGTTGTAAGCGAGCAGTTGCGGGTGCAAGCCAACCTGATTCGAAGGTCTCACCTGATTCGCATTGAAATGGAAGAGCAGGTTAGCCATCGTGTTGAAGCCATCCAGATCGGGCAATGATTTGGGCAGCCTGTTGAACAGGTTGAAGTTGATACATTCACCTGCGCTGGCACGAACGACGAGCGGTTCGATTGGAACGCCCGCTTTGACCCTGCCGTACGCATCGATGTCTTCACTGCGGAAGTACATGATGGCCGTCGGGTCGTTGAGTGCGCCGCCATTTCCGGCGCGGCTGTTGTAGATCAGCTTACCGGTTGGAAGTGCCCACGCATTGACCGCCGTCACGTTGATGGTCCGCTTCGGAGCAGTTCCCGGACAGACGCCGGCAGCAACGACTTTGCCGGTAGCGAAGTCCGTCGGATTCGACGTAACGATCTCGGTCGTGCCTCCAATGCCGCCAATGCCGATTAAGTCAGTCTGGGCCGTGGTGGCATCTGCCAATCCCAGATCCGGTGAGACAGCAGAACTCTCAGTGCCCAGCATCGTCGGCGACATCACCGAAGTATCTGTCGTCACCTTTGAGTCTGTCAGCACAGAGGAGTCTGTCGAGTCTTTGTAGTCGGTCGCGCCGGTCAGGAACGTCGAATCGATCGGGAATGCCGTATCGTTCGTTGTCGATGCCGCGGCGCCTTCCAGGTTGTTAGGCAATGCGAGCAGGTCGGTCTTCAGTCCCACGCGGCCGTTATAGACGCGCATGAGGCCCCAGACTCCGTTCCACTGACCGTCAACTGAAGCGCTGTTCTGGTAGAGGTAATCGATAAATGGACGATTGCCCATGATCGATTCCTTGCCAGTCAGGAATTCAAAGTGTTCCGAGATACCGGCAATCTGCGAATTGCGATAGCCGGAGTTGTTGACTGCCAACGGATCCTGCGGCGTGCCCGGTTGGTGCAGCCACTTGTGACCGTTGATCGTCAGGTTATGTGTTTCTTCATGTGCTCCGACGAGGATACGAATCTGAACCTTGTCGTTTTCGTAAACTCTCAGAAGCGGCGTGAATGGATCACCCGGCTGTACTCCACCTGTCAACGCCGGATAGAACGTAGGTTGCACGTTGAACTGCGGATCAGATCGAGTGATGTTCGATTTGTAAACTTTCGACAAGTCACCGGCAGCGCCACTCGACTGCGTGTTCGTAGATGGATTGCGCACGCGTAGCGGTACAGGTTCATTGCGGTAGTTAACACTCATCGTGCCCTGGTCCGCCGCGGAGATCGCTTCGGGACAAGGAGCGGGAACTCCACCCGGACAAACGAGACCATTCTCCACGAGGAAAGGCAGACCTACTTCGTTGATGATCGGCGGGTTGATAACTCGCTGCGGATCGGCCATGGGCTTGCCATTGGCGCCGACGCCGGCTCCGGCCTGATAGGCCAGTTGGAAATCAGCAAACTCAAACATGAACTCGCGGTGACTGTTCGCCGCGTTTGTCTCGATGATGTTTGCCTGCCAGCTCGTTGGGCCACCATCTACTGCGCGGCTTCCCATCGTGACGCCGGTTTCCGGATTCTTCCAGACCGAACCTTGCGGTTCGATCACGAGACCCGCATAGAGACCAGCCTGCTGGTGAGTCGATGGTCCAAAGTGATCGTGTGTGAACACGGTCCTGAGCGTACGATCCACGCCATTGTTGTTGAGTGTGTCGTCAGCAAACCAGCGTTGCACGGTGGTCTGTGCATACTTGACGCCGAAGAACGGATGTAGTTTGCCAACCGGACATGTGAACGTACCGTCGCGGGGATCACCCGACTCGGCGCCCACACAAGCATTCTTTTTACGAATCGCGATGATCCGTTCTTTTACTTCGTCAGGACTGAAGGTTCCGTCTTCATAGTTGAAGCCGTTACCGGATCCGTCTGACGAGGTAACGTCAAACTTCACGAGGTGAATATGCTGACCGATGATGTCGGTCGGCGTCCGTACCTGAAAATCGTCCTGTTCGTAAACGCCCGGGACGAGGTTCGTGTGATAGAACGTGATGCAATCATTCGTATTCGCGCGGAAGAAGAACGGTTCCGGCGGTTTTGTTCCTGCCTGGGTGGGAGCAACATCGGCCCACAATGACAGGATGCGCGACTGCGGGAAGTGCCAGCCGGCTTTGTTCAGTTTGATGTCGAGTTGAAACGCTGCTGCTTTGTAAGTGCGGGGATTTCCTTTCGCAACTCCATTATCGTCGATGCAGGGATCTGCAAAAGGAGCACCGGGCTTGCGCGGCAGGCCGTTGAGAATGAAGTTCGCGGGGGTGCCGTCGGGTTTGAAGCTCGGGTGCAGACGCGCTTCGTGATAGACCATTGCAGCGATCTCAGCAGCCGTTCCAGTCTCTGCGATCTGGGTTGCAGTGGCAGTGACTAAAGCTTTGCTGAAGTCGAGGCGGGTTTCAGAGTGTGTGAAAGTTCCGCCTGTGATGATGTGTCTCGGCAAACCACCATCGTCGATCGTATCGAGCGGTGGTTTTGGTGGACGATGGCCTGCGACTGCCGGGCTGAAGAACGGATAACCCGGAACAGTTGCTGTTGGCATCGGCGCCATTGCGAGAGTCGGCAAAGGCACGAGGGCTGGTGTCGGCGTGCCGGCGATGATTTCACCATCCGGCAACGCGCGTGAACCGGCGACTGGTTTGCCGTTCGCGTCGAGCACCGTTCCCGCTTCAAACACATCGTGTGCGCGCCACAGTTCCCACATTCCTTCGGCGAAGTGTGGATAGAAGTGGCAGTGAAAAATCGAATCACCGACCACCTGATTTCGGTTGCCAGTGCCGCCGTGAACGATTTCAGTCGTAAACGCGAAGCCTGGTCCGAGTGCCTGACTATCGAGGTAAGTCGAGTTGTCGTCGTCAGGTGTTTGCAGCCATTGATGGGCGTGCAAGTGGTGAATGTGATGCTCTTTCGGTCCCGCGTGTACGACTCTCATCTTCACGGGATCGCCGATGTAGCTGTGATGCACATTTGAAGGATCGTCAGGATACAGGACCTTCGTGGCCTTGCGTCCCGTAATCAACTTGCCAAGCGCGTCTGTCGTGTTCGCCGGAACGTCCACGATTTGTGCGGGGTCGCCAATGGCCCATGAAGAAAGGAAAAACTCTTCAAACTTGCACTCAGTGCAATTGAACATTGGACCAACGCCGAGTCTGTTCGCCAGAATCTCAGCGCCTACGCCCGCCACTCCGTAGTTGATCGCAAACTTGTCTTCGACACTGTGGAGCGTGTGGCTCAGAACCGGATCGCGAAACTGCGGAAACGCCTGGATGTCCTGAATTTCATCGTGATAAATGACTGTGAATTCGCGGAAAGGACGATCGCGATCGGGTTCGGTCGCATTCGGACGGAAAGTTCCAGCCGGAAAGCGTCCTTTATTTGGACCGGTGATAATCGCGTTCAAATCGGTATTCACGATATTGAGGTTGGCATCGAGCATCGCGAACTTGTTGTAATCAAGCAGCGGCTGGCCACCTGCTGTGGCGCCGGTTTTCGCTGCCGTCATGTCCGCCGCTGTAACTTGCGAGCGATACCATTCAGCGCCTGCCGGTTCGACGTTGACGCTGCCAAACAATCCTTCGGAAAGCGTGCCGCCGTCACCTTCGCCACTCGTTGTGGCAGCGCTGCTGTACATGAGGTTGTTCCCTTCACGTGTCGCGAAGAGGGTGTAGATGGTTGATCCGCCGGGAGTTACGAGGCTTGGGGCATTAGCGCCGACGTTAGATCCATCTGAAGCGAGGCTTCCGACCAGTTCCATACCTATGACGTGAATGCCGGCAGAGCGAGTCGCGGGCTGATCACTGAGAGGACCAGGTGAAAGCAGGTTAGTAAAAGTAATTCGCAGGCAGTCGCCGCTGTTCATGCGTAGCACGATTGGCCGTGGCCGTTTGGTTGGCCGCAGCCGCACGTTACCGGCGACGATTCCTTTTAAGGGATCGATCGCCACGACGTCCCTCTTGAGCGCGTAGATCATGCCGCCGGGATTCACTGTTCCGAGGCGGTTGTACATGATTGCCTGATCGAGGGCGACAACGTCAGCTTTGATCGTGCGAGCGCAAACCGGTGTGGGTGATGGAAGCGGAAGGATGTCCACCACCGGGTCGATTGGGATTATTTGAGTTTCTTGTGCCTGGGCGGTGATGCCCGTTAAGAGCACAAAAGATAAAAACGCGAGCAAAAAGAAAAGCTTCCTCTTGCGATGATTGTGATGTTGGTCTTTCATCTTCTTCCTCCGGATGGGTGCGCGTTGGAAGGACTTCGCACCGTCTGATTGACCGCTTGATCCTGGGCTACTCACGAGTGGGATAGTCTCGAATGAGTTTGATCCTGCGGGTGCAAGAGATATGCCCCGGCGTGTTGGACCATGAAGTGTTTCAGTGTGAGACTGTCGAAAAGCAACCTGCTTTACGGTGAATCACGTTTGCGGTTTGCGCTGTGAGAGAGGTGAGGAAAATTGGGCGGGTGTTGCGAGTTTTCCCGCAGCGTCAATACTCATGCGGTATACGCCGAAGGCGTTGACTAATTTCAGCCCAGTGGTTTGAGCGCAGCGAAAACCCTGGGTTTGGAAAATAAAAATGCCTCAACCCTGAAAGGGTTAACAGCGCACATGCCTAACCCTTTCAGGGTTGATACACATTTTCGACGGACCATTCCCAGGGTTGTCGCTGCGCTCCAACCACTGGGCTGGAATTAGTCAACGCCTTCGGCGTATCTCCAACCAAACACTCCCACCACTAGCGCGAGGTGGGACTGACTTCCAAGCGTGATCTTGGACCATCGCGTTCGACTTTGATCCCAAACTTTTTGAGTTTGCGATAGAACGTGGGGCGGGGGTAGCAAAGAATTTGTGCACTTCGTTTTACATTGCCGGAAGTGCGCGCGAGCGTTTGCAGTATGGCTTCGCGCTCGATCTCTTCCATCGGAACCAGCGGTGGAATGACGAAAGGAATGCTGCGTAAGTCTTTGCCCTGCAATTCTTCCGGCAGACATTCGGGCAGCAATTCATTACCCGTGCAAAACAACACGGCACGTTCAATGACGCTTTTTAGTTCGCGAATGTTTCCCGGCCAGTCGTAACGCAGCAGACGAACCAACGTTTCCTGTGAGAGACGCCGGATTTTTTTGTCGTACTGTTTATTGAACCGTGCAAGAAAGTGCCGTGCGAGTAGCGGTATATCATCGAGACGCTCACTCAAGGCCGGCACTCTGATCTTTATCGTGCTGATGCAAAAGTAGAGATCTTTCTTCAACACACCGTCTTGCAGCAACGTTGTTGTGTTTCGGGTAGTTGTAACTATCAGTCGGTAACGCTTATGTTCCTGCAGTGCGCAGAACAACTTTAACTGCAAGTGAGCGGGCATTTCAGCGATTTCTTTCCAGCACAGTGGGATCCGAAGCTTGGAATTCACGTGACTTGAAGTCGCGGCCGCACTGACCCTATAGTGAGTCGTATTAATTTAAATCATACCAACATGGTCAAATAAAACGAAAGGCTCAGTCGAAAGACTGGGCCTTTCGTTTTAATCTGATCGGCACGTAAGAGGTTCCAACTTTCACCATAATGAAATAAGATCACTACCGGGCGTATTTTTTGAGTTATCGAGATTTTCAGGAGCTAAGGAAGCTAAAATGGAGAAAAAAATCACTGGATATACCACCGTTGATATATCCCAATGGCATCGTAAAGAACATTTTGAGGCATTTCAGTCAGTTGCTCAATGTACCTATAACCAGACCGTTCAGCTGGATATTACGGCCTTTTTAAAGACCGTAAAGAAAAATAAGCACAAGTTTTATCCGGCCTTTATTCACATTCTTGCCCGCCTGATGAATGCTCATCCGGAATTTCGTATGGCAATGAAAGACGGTGAGCTGGTGATATGGGATAGTGTTCACCCTTGTTACACCGTTTTCCATGAGCAAACTGAAACGTTTTCATCGCTCTGGAGTGAATACCACGACGATTTCCGGCAGTTTCTACACATATATTCGCAAGATGTGGCGTGTTACGGTGAAAACCTGGCCTATTTCCCTAAAGGGTTTATTGAGAATATGTTTTTCGTCTCAGCCAATCCCTGGGTGAGTTTCACCAGTTTTGATTTAAACGTGGCCAATATGGACAACTTCTTCGCCCCCGTTTTCACCATGGGCAAATATTATACGCAAGGCGACAAGGTGCTGATGCCGCTGGCGATTCAGGTTCATCATGCCGTTTGTGATGGCTTCCATGTCGGCAGAATGCTTAATGAATTACAACAGTACTGCGATGAGTGGCAGGGCGGGGCGTAACCTAGGTGACAGAAGTTAAAAGCCTCCGGTCGGAGGCTTTTGACTTTCTGCTAGATCGGCCGCATCGAATATAACTTCGTATAATGTATGCTATACGAAGTTATTAGCGATGAGCTCGGACTTCCATTGTTCATTCCACGGACAAAAACAGAGAAAGGAAACGACAGAGGCCAAAAAGCTCGCTTTCAGCACCTGTCGTTTCCTTTCTTTTCAGAGGGTATTTTAAATAAAAACATTAAGTTATGACGAAGAAGAACGGAAACGCCTTAAACCGGAAAATTTTCATAAATAGCGAAAACCCGCGAGGTCGCCGCCCCGTAACCTGTCGGATCACCGGAAAGGACCCGTAAAGTGATAATGATTATCATCTACATATCACAACGTGCGTGGAGGCCATCAAACCACGTCAAATAATCAATTATGACGCAGGTATCGTATTAATTGATCTGCATCAACTTAACGTAAAAGCAACTTCAGACAATACAAATCAGCGACACTGAATACGGGGCAACCTCATGTCCGAGCTCGCGAGCTCGTCGACAGCGACACACTTGCATCGGATGCAGCCCGGTTAACGTGCCGGCACGGCCTGGGTAACCAGGTATTTTGTCCACATAACCGTGCGCAAAATGTTGTGGATAAGCAGGACACAGCAGCAATCCACAGCAGGCATACAACCGCACACCGAGGTTACTCCGTTCTACAGGTTACGACGAATGTCAATACTTGCCCTTGACAGGCATTGATGGAATCGTAGTCTCACGCTGATAGTCTGATCGACAATACAAGTGGGACCGTGGTCCCAGACCGATAATCAGACCGACAACACGAGTGGGATCGTGGTCCCAGACTAATAATCAGACCGACGATACGAGTGGGACCGTGGTCCCAGACTAATAATCAGACCGACGATACGAGTGGGACCGTGGTCCCAGACTAATAATCAGACCGACGATACGAGTGGGACCGTGGTCCCAG
>JADMIO010806409.1_pt1 | contig 133229 bp, 145 predicted proteins | sample 8958161 | NCBI WGS metagenome assembly JADMIO01 (sample SAMN16585339, study PRJNA669376) | soil metagenome | isolation source: Crop rotation soil | place: USA: Cullars Rotation, Alabama | collected 2011 | reverse complement strand
CGCGACAACTTGTCCACGTGGAATTCTAAGCTTAGGATCCCAATGTGCTGGAAAGAATCGCGCTGCATGGTGTAGAGCCGGGTGGTGTCGGTGAAGGCGAGCACCGCGGCATAGGCGCTCGCGTCGGCGCGGAGCAGCGGGCGGATGTCGATGCTCAGCCGGATGATATCGTTCTGCGAGATGTGATATTCCTGATGGTCGAGACGGATGGTGCGACGATCGCGCAGCACCTCCTCAATCGGGCCCCGCAGCTCGAGCGGGCGATAGGAGATCGGCAGATCCTGGAACGGCCGGCCGATGTCGGCCTCGCCGACGCTCAGCATGTTGCGCGCGGGTGTGTTGGCAAAGGTGACGATACCGCTCTCGTCGACCACCAGGAAAGCGATCGGCGCCTCGTTGAGCACGGTTTCGAGCAGCCGCGCATGGCCGGCGGGCGCCTCCGCGCGATAATCGCGATTGATTGTCAGCGCGCCGCCATTGGCCCGCCGCCATTCCTGCGGCACCTTGGCAAAGATGCGGTGCTTCATCTCGACCGGCTTGAACAGGGCCGAGCGGGCGAGCTGGGTCTCGGCCTTGCCAAGGAAGAGATAGCCGTCGGCGGCGACCGCATAGTGCAGCCGCGGCAGGACGATGTCCTGGGTCTCGCTTTCCAGGTAGATCAGCAGATTGCGGCAGACGAGCAGATCGATACGCGAGATCGGTGCATCGCGGACGACGTTATGCCGGCCGAAGATGACGCATTTCCGGAGCTCGCGGTTGAACATGTAGTGGTTGTTGGTCCGCTCGAAGTATTTTTCGAGCAGCCCGGCGGGCACGCCCTCCACGTCGCGCGGGGCGTAGGTCGCCTGGCGGGCGATGCTCAGCGCGTCCTCGTCGAGGTCGGTCGCGTAGATCTTCACCCGGTTGCAGAATTCGGAGATGCCCATCACCTCGGCGAACAGCATTGCGATCGAATAGGGCTCCTCGCCCGAGGCGCAGCCGACGCTCCAGATGCGGATCGGATCGTCATCCTCGGCATTGGCGATGATCTGCGGGATCACCTCCCTGCCCAGCACCTCCCAGGCCTCGGCATCGCGAAAGAAGGAAGTGACGTTGATCAGGACGGTGTTGAGCAGATCCTCGAACTCGCCGGGGTGGACCTCGAGATGCGACTGGTAGGCGGCGAAGTCCTCGGTGCCGGCGGCCTCCATGCGGATTGTCAACCGCCGCCGCAGGCTGGTCCGCTTATAGCCGCGAAAGTCCAGCCCGCGGCTCTCCTGGATGTAGCGCAGCAGCGTCTCAAATTGCGGATCGGGAGCGGTTTTTTCTGCCATAACTTGTCTCGGAAGCGGTCAGGGTGTCATGCGCGGGGCTGGACTCGCTATCGGTCTTTTTGGCGGAATCGTCTAGCGTTAGCTAGCCGGCTGCAGGCAAGACGGCGCGGACCTAGAGGCTAAGACACGCCTGCGCGCGCGACCGGCGAAAAGCTGACCAGCCCGGAAGCGCCCAAGGTTCCGTCAGCTCACGAGTCCTCCGACGGATCCGGGGAAGCGGAGATGGGTCGGGTGAGCTCCCTCCCGAGAATGGTCAGCTGCTGGTGCAAGAGAACGGTTCTGGCGGCGCTCAACGTCCGGGATTCGCGCGGCAGGGCACGGGTCTCGCGCCGTGTCATGCCGGCGGAGCCGAGATTTTCTCCGACGAATGGCTGGCCAGTCAGCCGCTCTCGCAGCTCAAGACTGCGGGTCTGGGCGGCGCGCGCTCGGGCGAGCAGCTCGTCCAATCGATCGACCATGGGAAACTCCACAACTCGTCACGAGCGGGAGCTTTCCAGTTACTCTCGGCCGCCAGCGCTCGGATATCCCTGCTGGCGATGGGGCAGCCTAGGTCAATTGCCGAAACGGTAGAAGCCGATTGTGAAATCGCGTGCGAGTCGAGCAGCTTGAGCCGTTCCGCCTGAGCCGCGACTCGAAGGCGTGTTCGCTCGACCGCGAGCGCCGCCCGGCGCATGATCTCGGTGCCGATCCCCAGGGTCGCTGCGACGCGAGCCTCGTGCTGGTTTGTCATCCGCGCCCTCCCCTTGGACCCCAGCTAGCACGGCCCCGAGGATCGCCGCCTTTACCGGCGTTAGCTTGCACGCACCGGACGGCTTCGGGATCGGTCGATCCGTCGACACCAGGCCTGCATAGCGATGCGAAATTAGGCTGACGGGGGGGTTATCGGGCCTGCAGCCGGGCGAGGTGCTCGCGATGGAGCACCATCGTTTGCTCAAAGGTATCGAGGAGCGTTCGCGCCGTCGGCGACAAGTGCCCCTCGGCTTCCAGCCTGGCAACGACCCGGCGCTGGCGGTCGACCTGGTCCTGGCCCTCGCGAAGGTGACGCGTGACCATTTCCAGCTCGCTTTCGCCGGCCCTCACGCCGGCCCGTCGTTGGTGAACGACGTCTTCTTCATCGTCTCGAACCCCCGCGCCTTCCAGATGAGCCGGCTACGCGGTCGCCCGCAGCCTCCTCGCGTTCGCCGAGCCCCGTGTTCGGCCATCGCGCAGGCCGATCATAGCATATCGCGCGCCCACCACGGAGAGATATTTGTCCCGAAAAGGCCGCCCTGGGCACGCCAAGCGAGGCTCGATGGAATCGGCTTGATCGATCCCGCTGCGCCGGAATAGAGTCCAAGTCACGAAAGTCACAAAATTATTTGAACCAAACCCAGTTAAAGTCAAAAATGGTCCGCCGCGCGTTATACTGTCCAGACAATACAATGCTGGCCTCAGGCAATGAGCTATCAGGACGTCACGACCAAACGGGTTCTCCACTGCACCGCCCTCGTCGGGCGGCAGCGCCGGATGGTCGCGCGACTTCGGGCGCGAGCCGAAGGCTCACCGATGGCCGACGACAGGACGATCGCCAACGCCGAACGGCTGCTGCTTAGCTTCGAGCGCGCCCTGATGGCGATGCTCCGGACGCGCCGCAGCGCGCGTCATCGCGGCGAAGCCGAAGGGCACGACTCCTCCTTCGAGCGATACCACCCCGCGGCCTAGGGCTGAGCCGACGATCGCCTCAGATTGAGAAACTCCTGGCGCGTTCGCGGGCCATAGGTCGCGAATGATGGATTGGGGGCCTCGGCATAAGCGAGCTTCTCGTCGGCGACGGCGTCGCCTTCGGTGTAGCGCTTGAGGTCCGCCGCGTTCAGCCCATAGACCTTGGCCGCGTTCAGTCCGAAAACCTTGGCGCGCAGCGTCGGCGTGACCTTCGGATAGCCGTGGATCGCCTGCAGGCTGTCGGCGATCTGGAACGTCCGGAAAGCCTGGATCTGATCCTGCGGCGAGCCGTACCAGATCGAATCCGTGCCCCAGAGAACATTGTCCTGACCGACATATTTGAACAGCTTGCCGAGCGCATGGGCGGCGCTCGACGGATCGCGCAGCGCGAGATAGCGCCAGGTCGAGCCGAGCTCGGCATAGACGTTGCTGTTGGGCGTGATGCCGGCCTTCAGCAATGAGGTGATCAGCGCGTCGATGCCGTCGGTGCTGAGCGGATCATAGGCCAGCTCGTTCCTGCCGACGACATAGCCCGAGTGGTAAACGAGGAAATTCATGTCGGGGAAGCGCTTGGCGATCGGCCCGATGTCGCGCGCGGTCGAATGCTCATAGCTGCGCTTGCCGAAGGGGATGCCCTTGTGGACGCAGATGTTGCGCACGCCGAGCTTGCGCGCGTTCTCGATGAAGGCAATGCCGATGTCGTCGGTGAGGAAATAGCCGACGCCCTTCGGGCCCCATTGGGTGTAGGTCTTGTAGGCCGAGATGCCGAAGCCCTTCAGCCGCGCCATATCCTCGATGTCGCCGGGCTGATTGGGCGCGACGCGGCCGTGGAGAAGCAATCTTTTGCTGCCCTGCATGCGATCGACGATCGCGCGGGTGGCGGCGGCCTCCTCCATCGTCACCGGCGGCGCGTCGCGGGTCGAGGGGACGAAGGACAGCACCATGACGTCGGTGTCGGAATCCATGAAGACGTCCTTGATGAATGCCTTGGGACCCAGCAACTCTAGATAGGCGCGCGACTTCGGATCGGCATGGGCCGCGCCTTGCGCCTTGGGGAATTCGGCGAAGGGACGCTCGTTCGGCCCAACCTGCTTCAGCCAGGCGCCGTGCGGACTGACGAAATGGCCCTGGACGTCGAAGATGAACTCCTTCTTGCCGAGCTGATGAGCGGCGAGCTGAGGGTCGAGCGCCGCCTCGTGGAGGAGATCGAAATAGCCGCCGGTGCGACCGGCTGCGGCATGGGCGGCGTTGAACGCGAGCAGCGTCGAGGCCGCGCCGCAGGAGGAGACGAGAAAGTCGCGCCGGCTCCTGCCGAGCCTTTTGGCGAATTCGACGGCCCATTCGGAAGCAAGCGCATTGGCGCGCTTCAGGCTGGCATCGAGCGGGATCGGCGCGAACTCGCCATTCGAGGTCGCATCCAGCTTGATCGGCAGACGATGGCCTTCGGGATCGAGGTCGACGCTCATGACGTACTCCTCTCCGTCTCCGGGGAGCTTATCATTGGCGTTGCCGCGCTGAAAGCGAACGGAGACCCGGCATGCCTCTTTCGTCATTCCCGCGAAGGCGGGAATCCATGCTGGCTAGGGCGCGCTAAAACCTCGGCTGCTGGACTCCCGCCTTCGCGGGAGTGACGAAGGAAATGGGCTAGGCCGCCGCCTTTTCCTCCACCAGCTTGCCGATCACCGGGCCGCCGCGGATGACGGTGGTCCATAGCGTGCGCGGATAGCGGCCCGGCGTGCCGCTGCCGGCGTGGAGGTAGCGCCAATTGTCCCAGCCGACGACATCGCCGGGAGCATAGCTGTGCCAGTAGGCGAATTCGGGGCGGCGGATATGGGCGAAGAGCTGGTCAAGCAGCGCCTGACCTTCCCCCTCCGGCAGCTCCAGAATGCGCGAGGCCCAGAGCGGCGGCACATTCAGGATGTGCCGACCGGTCTTCGGATGGGTCATCACAAGGGGATAAGCGACGTCGGGGAAGCGATCGAGCGCGAGCTCCTTGTCGTTGTTCTTGAAGAAGCCGCGGTTGCGCTGGATCGACTCCGTCGCCTTGCGCCAACTCTGGACGACGTGCAGCCCGGCGATCCGCGCCTTCATCTCGTCGGACAGCGCCGCATAGGTTCGCTGGCCGTCGACGAAGCCGGTCTTGCCGCCCTCGGGCGGGATGGTCACCGCATAGAGCAGCTTTCCGCGATTGGGCGCCGTCACATAGGCCTGGTCGGTGTGCCAGTCGACGTAGCCGATCAGCGCATCCTCATCGGCCGGCGCCACCGTGCCGTCGGCGCCGCGCGTGCTGAGCACCGTGACGCCGTCGTCGCTGTCGTCGACGACTGATTTGATCGCAGCGCCGCCGAAGGGGTCGGTGGCGGTGATCAGCTGTGGCTTGGTCAGCGTCTGGCCGCGGACGACGACCAACCCCTCCTCATCGTAGAGGCGCATGATCTCGGCGGATTGATCCGCGGGCAGCGGCCGCGACAGGTCGACGCCCTCGATCGAGACGCCGCCCAATTGTGACAGTCTCGTGACCTGCATGGCTAGTTCGCACGAAGCAGGATGAAGGAGAGATTGTCGGGCGCGCCGCGGCGGACGACGAGGTCGACGAACTCATCCGCCGCCCGCTCGAGATCGCCCGACTGAAGCCCGCGCAGCAGCTCGTCCGGCTCGACGAAGCGGGTCAACCCGTCGCTGGCGAGAAGGAAGACGTCGCCGGCGAGGACGTCGCCCTGGACGCTGTCGATGTCGAGCCGCGAGGCCGCACCCACGGCGCGGGTAACGACATTGCCGTTGGGATGGTTATGCGCCTCGGCCGGGGTCAGCATGCCGGCGTCGACCAGCTCCTGGACCAGGCTGTGGTCGCGGGTCAGCTGGGCGAGATAACCGTCGCGCAGCCGATAGGCGCGGCTGTCGCCAACCCAAAGGCACGTAAAGGCGACGGCATCGGCGGCGATCGCAACCACGGTGCTGCCGATGGTGTGGCCATCCCGGTCCTCGGCCATCGCCACCAACTTGTCGTTAACCTCACGCAGCGTCGCACCGGCCGCGGCGGCGCGGGCGTTGAGATCGAGCCCCGGAAGGCCGAGCGCCAGCGAGTTGACGATCAGGGCGCTGGCGACCTCGCCGGCGTCATGGCCGCCCATGCCGTCGGCGACCGCCCAGAGTCCCAGATCGGGGCGCGCCATCAGCGCATCCTCGTTCAATTTCCGGCGGCACCCGACGTGCGTCCGCTCGATACAGTCAAAGCCCATCGGGTCTCCGCGCTCTCGAAGAGTCGACATCTATCAAAGCCGAAGCCATGATGTCACTTAACTTGGATCACGCGCACTAGGTTGCAGGGGACCTATGTCTGCTCCGTACCACAACAAGGCGTTGCCGCCCGGAACAGTGTTGCGTGAATGGCGGCTGGAGCAGGTGCTCGGGGTCGGCGGCTTCGGCATCGTTTATCGCGCCCGCGGCATCTATTTCGACGAACTCGTCGCCATCAAGGAGTACTTCCCCAGCGCGATCAGCGACCGGCGCGACGGCGATACGGTGGTGCCGAATGATTCCTCGGCCGAGGAGGTCCATGCCCTCGGGCTGAAGAAGTTCGTCGAGGAAGCCAAGCTGCTGTGGAACCTGTCCACCCCGACGCGGCACCCGAACATCGTCAGCGTCCGCAGCCTCTTCGAGATCCACGGCACCGCCTATATGGTGATGGACTTCGAGAGCGGCGTCTCGCTGTCACAGCTGCTGCGCAAGGGCCAGACCTTCAACGAGGAGAAGCTGCTCTCGCTGATCAAGCCGATCGCCGAGGGGCTCGAACGCGCGCACCGGGTCGGCGTGCTCCACCGCGACATCAAGCCGGCCAACATCCTGGTCGGCGAGGATGGCCGGCCGGTGCTGATCGACTTCGGCTCGGCGCGCTTCGAATCCGGCGAGGCGACCAACACCAAAGTCACCTTCCATACCCCGCCCTACGCCGCGATCGAGCAATATGTGAAAACCTATGTCCAGGGGCCCTGGACCGACATCTACGCATTGGGCGTGGTACTCTACGAATGCGTCACCGGCGAGAAACCCCCCGAGGTGCTCGAGCGGCTGCACGGCGGGCTCGGCGAGGAACTCGCCGGCAAGCCCTGGCCAGGTTACAGCCGGCCCTTCCTGCGCGCGATCGACGCGGCGATGATCATCCGGCCGGAAGAACGGCCGCGCTCGATCTCGCAATGGCTGGCGATGTTCGACGCCGAGGACAGGGATACGAACGCCGTTTATGACGACGACGCGACGCGCATCGCAACGCTGGCGGAGATGGTCGACCCCTCGCTGGCGACAATTGAGAAACAGGCGCCGTCCAAGGTCGTTCTGCAGATGCCGGGCGAGGCGGCGCCACAGCCGGTCGCCGCGGCGGCGCTGGCCGAGGCGGGCGTGTCGGCCAAGGAACCGGGCAAGCCATTCTGGCAGCCGCTGATCGGCATCGGCAATACGATCAAGCAATCGCGTGTCGCCCAGGCCGGGATTCTCCTCCTCGTCCTGTGTGTCGGCATATTCGCTTTCCTGCGCGGCGGCATGAACAGCACGCCGAGCAAGACGGCCACAGCCGCAGGCGCCGCGGCCGGACCGAACGGCGTGCCGATCGTCGCGCCGCCGGGGGTCGATCCGAACGCGATCGCCAGCATCGGCCAGCTGCCGGCGCTGACCGCCGCGCTGATCGACGATGCCAAACGAGTCGGACGGCCACGCTCGGAAATCGGCCGGCTACAGGCGGGCAAGGCGAATATCGAAACGGCGATCGCCGATATCCAGAAGCTGGCGCCGGATCCGGGGGCGGGCGCAGCGGTGATGCAGCGGCTCGGCGAGCTCAACGATCTGACGCTCAAGATGGCCGGCGACGAGTCCTCGGCGCTCAGCCGGGCGGCACGCAACCAGCTCGCCAATCTCAAGAAGATGGTGCCGTGGGGCGACCTCAAGTCGCTCGCCGAGGCCACCACGCCCGAGGAGCAGTCGGCCGCCGCCTCGCTGCAGAGCGCGAAAGCGCAGCTCGACGCCGCCACCGCCGACGTCTCGCGCGCGACCGATCCGGCCAGCGCGATCGCCGCGACCCATCGCGCCTTCCGCGCCTGGCAGAGCTTCGCCGGAGCGGCGAGCATGGCAGCCCCGCTGGCGCAGCGGGTTGCCGCGCAGACCGCCGAGAAGACCACGTTGCCGCTCAAGCAGGCCGCGTTCAACTTGGTCGAAAAGGCCGCGCGGGAGACCGCCGGCCGGGTGGTCGCGCTGGCAACCGGTGGCAAGCCAGGGCTGTTCGCCAACAAGGCGAAGCGCGATTCCTACAAGCTGCGCCAGGATAATGCGGCCAAGGCGAAGGCGCAGCTGAGCGAGCTCGACCGGCTCTCCGCCGCGGTGAAGAGCGCGACCACGGCGCCCGAGATCGAGGCGGCGCGGAGCCAGGCGGCGCTAATCAACACCCAGCTCTATTCGCTCTACACCGCATCCTATGCGGCGCAGCAGGCGGTGCCGCAGAAAGGGCAGACCAGCAGCACCGCTACCGGCGAGGGCCAGTAGCTAGCCGCGCGCGACGGTCACCGTCAGGCGGTTGCGCGCCGGCTCCTCGTCCTCAACCCGGTCATAGCGCACGCTGCGCGAGAGGCGGCGGACCAGCGGGATGCCGAGGCCACCGAGCTCGGCCTGCTCGAGCGTGGTGAAGCGCGACGGGGTGGTCGATTCAAGCGGGTTGAACTCCGGCCCGGCGTCCTCGATCGCCAGCTCGATCTCCTCCGGCCGGGCGACGATGTCGACGGTAAGGCTGTCGACCGCGCCGTGACGAATGACGTTGGTCACCAGCTCCTCGAAGATCACCTCGAGGCGGTTGATCACCATCTCGTCCACCGTGAGCGGCATGAGATAATCGAGCATTGCCAGCCGGCCGGTCTCGACCGCCGACATCGCGCTGGGCAGGGTGATGCGCATTGCCTTGTCGCCGTCGGAGGACGTCACCGTCTCATCGGGAATTGTCCCCTGCCGGCCGGGTTCGGTCATGCAGTGACGAGCGCGATCGCTTCGGATTCGGTCTCGAGGACCGGGATGATCTCGGTGAGCGCGACCGTCTCCATGATCTCCATCACCGCCGGGTTCGCGCCGAACAGCGCGAGCTTGGCGCCGCGGCGATCGAGGGCGCGGGCGGTGCTGAGCAGCATCCGGATGCCGAGCGAGGCGAGGAAGGTGACCTCGGTGAGATCGACCACCGCCGGCTTGCCGACGGGGACGATCCCGGCGGTGAAGCTGAGCTCGATGCGGTCGACCGTGCCTGAATCCAGCCGGCCGTTCAGCGTCGCCCGGGTCACGCCATCAACGTTCGAAATCTGCAGTTCGCTCATCGTGTGCCCCTAGATCAAACCGTCAGCCTTCGAACCCCCTCGCCCGCTTCGCCTGGCGGCGTCAGTCGAACGTCGCCACGACCAGCGAGAAATCATCATCCAGGCCGCCCGGCCGCGACGTTTCACGGATCACGCGAAACAGTCGCTGGGATTCGGTCAGCCCGTCAACAGGTTCATTCAGGAGCGACGGCAGAAAGTCCTGAATCCCCCACTCCTTCCCCTCTTTTGTGACAATTTCGAATACACCGTCGCTGAACACGTAGAGCGAGGCGCCGGGCGGGATCGTCACGCTGTCCTTTTTGTAGCTCAACCCAGGCATGGCACCGATGATGCCGTTCTTGGTGCGCAGCGGGATCATCTCGGAACGGTCGTTCGGAACGACATAGGAGGCGTGGTGGCCGGCGCTGGCATAGTCGAGCTGGCGCGTGCTGGTGTTGTACACGCCGTACCACATGGTGAAGTACAGCCCGTCGTGCTCCTCCATCTGGAACAGGTTGTTGAGTGTCGCCAGCACCTGCGCCGGATCAGTCATGTCGGTATTGGGCAGCGCGCGATGGCGCAGCTGCTGCATCGCCGCAACCGCATGCATCGCAGCACCCGTGCCATGGCCCGCGACGTCGATCAGATAGCACATGTGGTGATCATCGGTGAGCGAGCCATAGCCGAACGCCTCACCGCCGAGCCGGGCGCTGGGATGATACATCCAGTCGGCCCGAATCGGCCCCTCGCGGACCGGTGCCGGGAGCAAGGCGAGCACATAGGAGCTGGCCTTGCGCAGCTCGCGCTCCATCTCCTCGGACTGGGCGATCTCGCTGCGCGTTCGCCACTCATGCTTGAACGCGCGACCACCGACCTGAAGGATGGAGCCCACCGGCAGCTCGACCGCGCCGGTGACCCGAACGCCATCGACGAAGGTGCCGTTGGTCGAGCTGAGGTCAGTCACGACAAGTTTGCCGTCGCGCGGAATTACCGTGCAATGTGAGCGCGATACCTGGCTATCGGCGAGGACCAGATCGGACGGCGGCAGACGCCCGATGCGAACCCCAGCGGGGCCGACGACGTGACGCCGGCCGATTTCTATGCCGTCGGTGAACTCGAGACAGTGCAGCCGATCATCGGTCGGGACATCGGTGTCCCGCGCCAATGTGACAATCTGGGTGAACTCGTCGTCCACGCGGTCCCCACCCGATTCCATGAAGCTTCACAGTCCTCTGGATGACCGCCCGATGACGAAGCATACGCGATCCCATGGACGACGCAAAGAACGGCGGGTTAATCGCTCCGTAGCAGTTAGGGTGCGGCGGCCGCAGTCGCCTGCGCGAGCGAACCCTGCTGACCGGCATAGGCGGTCCACAGCTTCGCCGCGGCAGCCCGCGGGCCGGTCACCTGAGCGAGCACCTGGGCGGCGCCGACCTTGTCGCCGGAGCGCGCCAGGGCGATGCCGAGGCGCGTGTTGGCGGCGGCCGTATCGACACCGCCCTTGGACAGCGCCAGCCGATAGAGCTCGGCCGCCTGCGCGTAGTCGGCATAGCTGAGCGCAGCATCGGCAGCGGTCATCGCCGCCTTGCCGGTTGCGCTGGACTTGGCCTGCTTGACGAGGCCCGGCAGGGCCGATTGGGCGACGCCTGCAGGCGCCTTGGCCGCCGCCTTTCCCTTGGCCTTCGGCGCCGACGCCGCGGTCTTGTCGAGGATGTTGCGTCCGACGCCTTCGGCGAGCACCGCCTTGGCCTCGCCGGCAAAGCCTGCCGCGCTGGCGGTGCTGGCATAGTCGAGATATTCGCTCTCGCCGCGCAACCCGCCGGTCGCGCGCGCCAGGCGCAGCAGATCGAGCTTGGTGCCCGCATCGGTGACCAGCATGCGCGACAGCGTAACTGCGTCATGCCAGTTTTCCGCGCTCGGATAGGCGGCGACCAGCGCCTGGGCGGCATCGCTCGTCTGATCGACCAGCTTGCCGTCATTGGCGATCGCGACGGCCCGTGCGTACCAGCTTTCCGGCGCCAGCTGACCGGCCGCCTTCTTCGCCGCGATCGCCCGTGCCATGGTCGCGACCGCTTCGGCCGGCTTGCCATTCTCCGCCTGAGATCCGGCGAGCATCGCGAGGACGTCGCCATCGCCAGGGTTCATCTGCGCGGCCTGGGCGAAGATTGTCTCGGCGCGCCTGTGATCGACCAGCCGCACCGCCTTGCCCTGGGCGGCAAGCAGCTTCGCCATCTCCGCCGGCGGCACGCGATTGGCGGCAACCAGCGCAGCGATCGCCTCATTGGCCATCACCGTCCTGCCGGCCTGAACCGCGGCATTATACTTGACGAGATTGGTCACATAGCGATCGTCTTCGGTGCGGATGCGCGCCTCGGCGTTCTGAATCTGCCCGAGCGCGGTGGCGGCATCGCCCGCCTGCAGCGCATCCTGCGCCTGCGCGATCGACGACTGGACCGATCGGGTCAGCTTATAGCCGCCCACTCCTGTCTCCTCGGCCTTTTTGGCGAGCGCCGGTGAGACACCGGCGATGGCAGTCAGCGCCAGCGCGACCAGGCTGAGCTTGGCGATCGATCGACCGTTCATTCCGCAACGTCCCCACCCGCAAACCAGCCCGGCGCGATGGTTGCGTCGGGTCCCGGTTTGTACCGCCGTCAAGGTGGTAAACGCCAGCGTCAGTTGAAGGCTGAGACTCGGACGGGCGCGCGCCGGGCGCAGATCGTCGCCGATCTCGCGCGCTTCGTCGAACGAGCAGACCGGTGCCGCAACGACTGGCGACGGAGCGGCTCGGCGCGTAACGAATGGCCGATCACGTCGGAGAAAGGCACAGCGCCATGGCTGAGGGTGAAATTCGCGTCGTCGGCTTCGCCGGCAGCCTGCGCGAGCAGTCCTATAACCGGTCGTTGCTGCGGGCGGCCAAAGCGATCGCCCCGGCCGAGATGACGATCGACATTCACGACCTGCGTGACGTCCCGCTGTACAACGGCGATGTCGAAGCCGCCGGCGATCCGCCCGCGGTGGCTGCGCTGAAGACGGCGATCCGTGCTGCCGACGGGGTGCTGATGGCGACGCCCGAATATAATCACGGGGTGCCCGGCGTGATGAAGAATGCAGTCGACTGGCTGTCGCGCCCGCCGCAAGGCGCGGCGCTGGCGAAGAAGCCGGTCGGGCTGATCGGCGCGTCACCCGGCGCGACCGGCAGCGCGCGCGGCCAGAGCCAGCTGCGCCAGGCCTTCGAGTTCACCAACAGCTATTGCATGCCGCAGCCCGAGTATCTGCTGTTCCGGGCGCATGAGAAGATCGACGCCGACGGCCGGCTGACCGACGAGCCGAGCCGTGCCTTCCTGCAGACCTGGCTGCGCGCCTTCGCCGACTGGATCAGGATCTTCGCAGCGCGGGGCTGACGGAAAATCCGGGCTCGCATTTGCCGCCCGATCAGGCTTTCTGGCACAAAGTCAAAAATAACGATCGACCGAGAGAGGAAGCCGATGTCCGACGTAGTCTCCGATGTCCCCGTGGCGGGGTTCACCGACGAGAAATTCGCCCGCGTGCGCGACGCTTTCGAGGAGAATCTGCGCAGCGGCGCCGACCTCGGCGCTTCGGTCGCGATCACGCTGGAGGGCGAGACGGTGGTCGACCTCTGGGGCGGCTGGGCCGATGAGGAGCGGACCCGGCCCTGGCAGAAGGACACGATCGTCAACGTCTATTCGACGACCAAAACCATGGCCGCGCTGACCATGCTGCTGCTCGCCGACCGCGGGCTGCTCGACCTCGACGCGCCGGTCGCGCGCTACTGGCCGGAATTCGCCGCCAACGGCAAGGAGCGGGTCAAGGTCAGCCATTTCCTGTCGCATTCCGCCGGCCTCGCCGTCTGGACGGAGCAGATCAGCACATCCGACCTCTACGACTGGGACAAGGTGACCAGCCTGCTTGCCGCCCAGGCGCCCTGGTGGGAACCCGGCACCGCCTCGGGCTACCATGCGATCACTCAGGGCTACCTCATCGGCGAGGTGGTTCGTCGGGTTACCGGCAAGTCGATCGGCACTTTTTTCCGGGAGGAGATTGCCGAGCCGCTCGGCGCCGATTTCCACATCGGCCACGGCCCGGAGCATGACCATCGCATCAGCGATCTGATTCCGCCACCGCTCGGTGGCGATCTCGCCAACGGCGATTTCGAGCCGAGCGAGATGATGACCAACTTTCTGACCAATCCCGGGCTCGACCCGCTCGACACGCGCACGCGCGCCTGGCGGGCCGCCGAGATTCCGGCGGCTGGCGGCCATGGCAACGGCCGCTCGATCGCCGAGATCCACACGCTGCTGGCCAATGGCGGCGTCGCCAAGGGCAAGCGGCTGCTGTCCGAGGCCGGCGCGCGCAAGGCGCTCGAGCCGCTGATCTCGGGCGACGATCTGCTGATGGGCATGCCGGTGAGCTATGCCCATGGCTTCGGCATCGGCTCGGGCCTCGGCGGCGACCTCGCCGAGGTGAAGCGGCCCGAGAGCATCTTCTGGGGCGGCTATGGCGGCTCGCTTGCGCTGATCGACATGAAGGCGCGCACCAGCTTTGGCTATGCGATGAACAAGATGGGCCTCTCGACCGTCGGCGACGAGCGCACTTCAGCGCTGGCGAGGGCGATGTGGACGGCGCTGGAAAGCTAGGCTCTGCGGATATGCATCGGCAGGGCGTGCGTCGGCGCGTGCGACGTTCTCGCCACGGAGTAAACCAGCGGGCGCTCTCCGAGCATGTGATGATGGACGATCAACGCCGCCAGCAGGCAGGCTGCGATCGCCACCGTGTCGGCGAAACCGCTGTGATTCCTGCGCTCCGACGTGACGTCATCTTCAAGCCAGCTCAGCAGCATAGCGGGGCTCCATGTTCGTGCCGGCTGCGGCGGGCGCCCCAACTCGTCGGACAGCCAACAATGCTACAACATATCGTCTTGTTTGACGTTCCCGCACGGCCAGAACCTCAGCTGCTGGTGACAACACGGAGTAGGCAGGTGCGGGCTGGCGATTGCGGCGAAGTCGGCGATAGGGTGCACGAAAACTCGGGAGAGACGCCATGACCATCCAGGCCCAGAAGCTGCGTGCGCTGATCGACAGCGGCAAGCCGTTCATCGCCGCCGACGCGTATAGCGCGGTCACCGGTCGTATCGTCCAGCAGGTCGGCTTCCCCGCCGCCTATCTGGGGGGCCATGCCTGCAGCGCCTTTCACTATGCCCTACCCGATTACGGCATGTACTCCCAGGTCGAGCAGATCGAGCAGGCGGCGCGGATCGCCGCAGCGATCGACATTCCGCTGATCGTCGATGCCGACCAGTTGGGCGAGACGATCGCCGACGCCTATCACTTCACCCGTCGCCATGAGCGCGCCGGGATCGCCGGCTTCCATGTCGAGGACGAGATCAACCCGAAGCATTCGACGCTATCGAACGGGCTGCTGCCGATCGCCGAGATGCAGGCGAAGATCGCCGCTTGCGTCAAGGCACGCGAGGATCCCGCCTTCGTCATCATCGCGCGCTGCGACGAGCTTTATCCCGATGCGATCCGCGGTGGCGGCGGCAATTCGGTCAAGGAAGCGATCAAGCGCGGCGAAGCCTATGGCGAGGCCGGCGCGGACGTGCTGGTGTTTCCGCTCGCCTCGGCCGAAGCGCATGCCGAGCTGTTCAAGGCGCTGAAGACACCGATTTGCGTGCTCGGTGATCTGATCCCCGGCGCCGCCTTCTCGCTTCATACTGGCTGGGGCTGGACCGGGGCGGTCGAGATGCACTTCCAGCGCGCACGGCAGCTAATGAATGAGGGCAAGGTGACGCTCAACCCGCCCTTCCCGGAGAAGGCGGCGCTACTCGAGCAGGACCTTTACGACGCACTGATCGCCGATTGGGCGAAAGCTTCGGGTCGGCCGGTGCGATAAGCGGCGATCCCCTCCCTTTTTCGGGGAGGGGAATCATCTGGTGATCGGGTGAGCCTCAGCCGCCCGGAGGTGCTTCCGGCGCTGGCTCGGCCGGTACCGGATCTGCCGGCGCGCCGCTTTGATCGACTGGATAGCGCTCGCTCTCTGAATGGTGGACCGTCTTGTGATTGGCAGTCGCAGCGCCAATGCCGGCGCCACCGATACCGCCCAACGCTAAACCTGCAAGAACGGGAAAGCCCGGGATGACAAGCGCGGCGAGCGCGCCGGCAGCGGCGCCGATGCCACCGCCGCGCAAGGCACCGCGGCTTTCACTGGTTTGGGTGCAGCCGGTCAGGCCGAGTGAGACGACGGCGCAGCTGGCAATGACGAGTTTCTTCATGCGAAGTCCCCTTGTGCCGCCGGCCGCCTCTGCCGGAACAGGAAGTTCCTGACGAGGACGTTCACCGGTCGAGTGAACCAACGTAGAATGCCAGAAAACGCGTGCGCCGCCGCAACGGTTCGTCGCAGACGGGATTCACTTCGGCGATTTTACGGGGGTTTTTACGAGTTTCGGGCGGTTTGCCGACTATCAGCTGACGGCCACGTCCCACACCAACGGCAGGTGATTGAGCGCGAGGGTCAGGCCGGCACGGCTGGTGATCGGGATGGCCGGATCGATCCGCACCTCCGGCATCCGCCGGAACCATTCCTCGTAGAACAGCCGTAGCTCGAGCCGGGCGAGATGCGAGCCGACGCAGCGATGCGGGCCGGAATTGAAGCTGAGATGCGGATTGCCGTCGCGCTCGATCACCAGCCGATCGGGCTCGGCGAAGACCGACCCGTCGAGATTGCCCGCCGGCAGCAGCAGCATGATGCGATCGCCGGCCTTGATCTCGACGCCGCCGAATGCCGCGTCGCGGGTGATCAGGCGCATGACCACGACCACGCCGTAGCGCCGCAGCAGCTCCTCGACCGCATCGGCGATGAGCCCCGGCTCGGCGCGGAGCCGCGCCTGCAGCGCCGGATCGCGGGCGAGATGGTCCATGCCGAATGACAGCGAATTGGCGACGGTGTCGAGCCCGGCGATGAACAGCAGCAGGCAATAGTCGACCAGCTCGTCGATCGCGATCGGCCGGCCGTCGACTTCGCTCGCGACCAGCCGACTGATCAGGTCGTCCTGCGGCGCGGCCTGGCGGGCGGTGATCAGCTCGGTCATCATCCGGCCGACGGCGACGAAGCTGTCGGCGCGGCGATTATCGTCGTTCGAGATCATGTCCATCGCCCAGCCGCGGCACTCGGCCAGGCGCGACGGATCCATGCCCATCAGCCGCATGAAGATGATCACCGGCAGCGGCTCGGAAATGGCGCGCACGAAATCGCAGCGGCCATCCGGCCCGATCGCCTCGATCAGCTGGATCGCATGGGCGCGGATCGCCGGCTCCAATGCGGCGACCATCGCTGGGGAAAAGGCGCGCATCAGCGGCAGGCGATAGGTTGAATGCGCCGGCGGATCGAGCGTCAGCGGGATCAGCCGCGGCTCAAGCTCCTCCGGCATCGGCGGCAGCGTCATCCGCGCATTGGAAAATAATTCGGGATCGCGCGCGGCGGTGAAGATCAGCTCGTGATCGGTGAGGAACCAATGACCGCCGTTGCGCGGCGTCCAGTAGATCCCGCGCTCGCGCTCCTCGGCGAGGCGGAAGATACCGGCGTGAAGGCTGCCGGCCTCGGCATAGCGGCGATCGTCGAACAGATCGAAATCGACGACGCGCTCGGCCGGGACATGGTCCGGGCGCGGCGCCAGCGATGCGGTCACGGCCAGGCGTCCTGGCGGATCATCTCGGCGGCCTTCTCGCCGATCATGATCGTCGGCGCGTTGGTGTTGGTGCTCGGCAGGCACGGCATCACCGAAGCATCGACCACGCGCAGCCGCTCGATGCCCTTCACCCGCAACCGCGGATCGACCACTGCGGCTTCGTCGGTACCCATCCGGCAGGTGCCGTTGGGGTGATAGCCGGGGATCGCCTTGGCGCGGACATAGGCTTCCCAATCGGCGTCATTATCCGGCACCGGACGGGGCGTGCGGTCGCCGATCACCAGCGCGGCGAGTGGCGAGGTGCGGAACAGCCGGTCGACCAGCTTCACCCCGCCGATCAATGTATCGACGTCGTCGCGGTTGCCGAGCAGCTGATGGTCGATGCGAATGGTTCGATCCGGCTTGAGGATGACGCGGCCGCGTCCCTTCGGCAGGCAGACCATGGCGTTGATGCTGATCGCCGGCCGCTTCGGCATGCCATGGCCGGCGACCGAGCGCTGGTCCTCCTCCATGTCGAGCGCGAGCGGCATGAAGAACAGTTGGACATCCGGCTCGGCCAAGCCATCGCGGGTGCGCGCCAGCGCCATCGCCTGCACTGCAGGTGCCGCAATCGGGCCGCTGCGATTCCACAGGAAGCGAGCGAGATAGGCGAGCTGGTGCAGCGGCCCGGACCGACTGTTGAGCGTCGGCTGATTGATGAACTTGTTCTGCACCGCGCCGACGTGCTCGCTGAGATTGGCGCCGACGCCGGCGCGATCGAGCACAACGTCGATGCCGGCGGCCCGCAATGTCTCGCCCGGGCCGATACCGGAACGCATCAACAGTGCCGGGCTTCCGATTGCGCCGGCGCTCACGATAACCTCGCGTCGCGCGGCGACGGTCACGTCCTCGCCGCCGCGGCGGACGACGACGCCGGTTGCCCTGCCCTGCTCGATGACGACGCGCTGCACTTCGGCGTTCGTCAGGATGGTAAGATTGGCGCGCTTGCGCGCGGGACGGATATAGGCCTTCTCGGTGCTGCAGCGCCAACCGTTGCGCTGGGTCGCGACCGACAGGAAGGCACCCTCCAGATCGCCGCCATTATATTCGGCGAGCGTCGGCAAGCCGGCCTCGGCGCAACCGGCGAGGAAGGGCGTGCATAACGGATGATAGTCACGCATCGGCGAGACCGATTGCGGGCCGAGCGTGCCGTGGAACTGGCTCGGCGCGCCATGCCATTGCTCGGAGCGGAGGAAATAGGGAAAGACCTCGTCGAAGCTCCAGCCGGTTGCGCCCAGCGTGGCCCAGCGATCGTAATCGGCGCGGGTGCCGCGGATATAGACCTGGCCGTTGATCGAGCTGCCGCCGCCAAGCATGCGGCCGGCGGAATAGATGTAGCTGCGCCCCCCGATCGAGGGATCGGGATCGCCGTCGTAGCACCAGTCATGCCGCTTGTTGCCGACCAGCCGGGCGAAGCCGACCGGAAGTTGCACGACCAATGCGCGGCCATTGCTGCCGGCTTCGAGCAGGATCACTCTCGCATTGGGATCCTCGCTCAGCCGATTGGCCAGCACCGCGCCGGCGCTGCCGCCGCCGGCGATGACGTAATCGGCCTCGAGGCGATTCGCCATCAGCGATGGCCGCCGGCCATGTCGGCGGCGTGCAGCCAGTCTGGCTCGGCCAAACCGCTGCGCGGCCCCGGCGGGAAGGTCAGCGGGATGTTCACCCAGCCGTTGATCGGCGAGATGCTGGGATAGAGCTTCGCCTTGTCCGCGATGACCTCATAGTCCGGGATGCGATCGAGCACCGCGGTCATCATCGAATCGAACATCATGCGCGCAAGGAACGAACCGAGGCAGCGGTGGATGCCGGCGCCAAAGCCGATGTGGCGATTGGGGAAGCGGGCGATGTCGATCTCGTCGGGATTGTCGAACACCGCCGCATCGCGATTGGCCGAAGAGAAGGACAGGTAAAGCCGCTCGCCCTGCGCGACTTGCTGGCCGGCGACGCAGGCGCTCGCCTGGGCGTTGCGGCCATTTCCGTGGGCGGGGGTGAAGAAGCGGATGAACTCCTCGCGCGCAGTCGGCAGCAGGCTGCGGTCGGCGACCAGCCGCGCGCGCTGGTCCTTGTGGCGCCAGAGATGCATCAGCGTGTGCGAGGTTAGCGCAGTGGTCGTGTCGACGCCGCCGAACAACACGTTGACGATTGCCATGTGGATGTCCTGATCGGGTAGCGGCGCGCCGTCGGGACGCGCGGCGACGAGCATACCGATGATGTCGTCGACCGGCTCGGCCTTGTGACGCACGATCTCCTCGTCGATGCGGCGATCGACCCAGGCGGCGGCTTCGACCGCAGCCGGATATTCGGGCGAGTTCTTACTGAGCGCGGTCAGATCATGCAGCGGATCGGCGAAGGCGCGCCATTCGTGCAGCGGCAGGCCGAGCGCGGTCATCGTCACAAGCGCGGTCAGCGGACTGGTGAAATCCTGCACCAGATCCATCTCACCACTTTCGATCACCTGATCGAGCAGCAGATGCGCGTAGTTTTCGGCATCGGCGCGGAAGCTCTCGGCCGCCTTGGGGCCGAGATGCGGATTGAGCAGGTTGCGAAACATGTCCCATTCGGGACGATCGGTTTCTGACGGAATCAGCCGGTCGATCGGCATCGGCGGGATCGCGCCGCCGCCGGTAACGATGCCTGTCTCGGGATCGAATGTCTTGCCGGTGGTGAACAGATCCGCCTGCTGCGCGACGGCGACGACATCCTCGTATCGGGTGACGACCCAATGGCCTCCATTCTCCGTCGACCAAGCCATCGGGCAGCGACCGCGCAGGTCACGCGTCAGCGACTCCCAATTGGCGGCATAGTTCGGCGATTCGATGTCGAGCGCGATTTCGGGACGCTGCGTGCCTGTTTCCATATCGGCCTCCACTCCGGTGCCGGTCCCCTGCGGAACTCTTGAACAGTTGTTCAGTAGTTATATAATCGCGGCGAGCCGGTCAACGGCGGCAGGCGGAGTTTACCGGCATGGCGCGACAGGCGCAGAGAGTGACCCGCGCGCCGCAAGAATCCAAGGCCCGCATCCTCGATGCCGCACAGATCGCCTTCGGCACGATCGGCTATGCAAGGAGCGGCGTACGCGAGATCGCAGAGGCGGCAGGCGTCGCCCCGTCCCTCGTCATCCATTATTTCGGCAGCAAGGAGGCCCTGTTCGAGCAGGCCTTCATCCGGTCGGTACAGATGACTGCGGCGCTGTCGGTTGCACGCGAGGGCTTTGGCGACAATGCATTGGCACTGCTATCGGAAGAGCAGGCCGACAACGTGCGGGCTGCAGCGATGCTCGCTCAGTCGATCGGCGACCCCGCCGCACGCTCGGTGGCAGGTGGATTGATCGAAGAGGCGGTGATCGCGCCGATGGCCGAATGGCTAAGCAAGCCGCACGCGCGCGGCCGCGCGCAGCTTGTGGCGATGCTCGCGCTGGGCTTCACCTCATTGCGCATGCTTGTGCCGCCAGACCCCAAGGCGGAAGAAGATCGCTACGTCGCCAATTGGATGGCGCGAACATTGCAGCGACTCGCCGACGGCGCAGACTAACAAGAGGGAGGATGCCATGGCCGCGGTTTCAATGGAGGGTCGGGTCGCGATCGTCACCGGCGCGGGCCGCGCCCTGGGCCGCGCCTATGCGCAGCTGCTCGCCGCGCGTGGGGCATCTGTCGTGGTCAATGATCTCGGCACCGATGACGGTGGTGGCGGCCACGATGCGAGCCTGGCCGAAGCGGTCGTCGAGGAGATCCGCGCGGCCGGCGGCAAGGCGGTCGCCGACGGCAGCGACGTTGCGAGCGAGGCCGGCGGCAAGGCGGTGGTCGAACGCGCGCTGGCGAGCTTCGGGCGGATCGATGCGGTCGTCGCCAATGCCGGCATTCACATGGCCGCGCCGTTCGAGGAGACCAGCCTCGCCGACTTCCGCCGTCAGATCGACAATGCCGTCGGCGGCACGGTCGCCGTGCTCCACGCCGCCTGGCCGCATTTCAAGGCGCAGGGCTATGGCCGGGTGGTCACCACCGGATCGGGCGGCGGCATCTTCGGCCTCGCCGGCGTCTCCGCCTATGGCGCCGCCAAGGGCGCGGTGCAGGGGCTGACGCGGGTGCTGGCGATCGAGGGCAAGCCGCATGGCATTGTGGTCAACATGATCGCGCCGGGCGCCTTCAGCCGCATGGCTGGTCCCTCGCTCAGCCCGGAGGATCTCGAGCGCGCGCGCAACTTCCAGCCGCCGGAACTCGTCGCGCCGGTCGTGCTATGGCTGGCCAGCGAGCGCTGCCATGTCACCGGCGAGGCGTTCAGCAGCTGGGCGGGCCGCGTCTCGCGGCTTGCGGTCGGCGGCGGCCGTGGACTGATCGACCGCGGCCTCACCGCCGAGACGATCGACGAGAATTATCAAGCGATTGCTTCGCTCGATGGCCTCTATGAGCCGGCGACCATTCTGGACGAGCTCAACAAATGGATGCCGGAGATCAAATAGCCGGCTGCGCCCATCGAGGCGGAAGGAGCGAGCCGACCGTCCGGCCCAGATTCCGCGCCCCTAGGCCAGCGCCTGCTTGTACAGGCTGGTCATCGCGACCCAGCCGCGTTCGGCCTGCGGCTGATCGTAGATCTTGCTGTCGGGAACCATCCAGCCGTGGTGGGTGCCGGCGTAGACCTCGAGCGTGTTCGGCCGCTTCGCCGACTTCAGGGTATCGGCGAGCACCGTCTTCGAGTTGGGCTCCTTGGCGTCGTCATCGGCGGCAATAGCGATGTGATAGCGCGCCTGCGTCACCGGGATCAGCTTGTGCGGGCTGTGGGGGTCGTCGGTGACGAGCTGACCACCGTGGAAGGAGGCACAGGCGCCGACCCGCCCCGGTTCGGCCGCCGCAGCCCGGATCGTCATCGAGCCGCCCATGCAGAAGCCAAACGTGCCGATCTTCTTCTGCGGATTCACCTCCGGCTGGGAATCGAGAAAGGCGACCAGCGCATGGGCGTCGCGGGTCAAGGCGTCATGGGTATGCGCCTCGCGCAACTTGGCGAGCTCGGCGCGATCGGCCGGATTGGCGTAGTCGAAACTCGGCGGGAACACCGGCGCACGGCGCGCACGGTAGAAGGGGTTGATCACCAGCACCGCATAGCCCTGCGCCGCAAGCCGCTTGGCCATCGCCACCTTGACCGGGCGCAGACCCAGCGCATCGGGATAGAGGATCACCGCCGGCGACTTGCCCTTGGCCGGCGCGACCAGCACCGCATCGCAGCTGCCGTCGGGCGTCTTGATGTCGACCGGGCGTTCCTTGACCTCGGCCATCGCCGCCGCCTCGAGCGGCCAGGCGCCGGTGGCGACAACCGCGGCAGCGGACAGCATCATCACGTCGCGGCGCGACAGGCTGTCGTCGGTCGGCGTCATCTCAGGCTGGTTCGTATCGTCTTGCATGAGCCCTCTCCCGGATGCCCCGCAGCTAGCGGCAGCAGGCTATGCCGGCTCCGCGACAGCGGCAAGTTGCGACTAATCGGGCATCTTCCACTGGAAATTGAGCACGAGGTCGCGGCCGACGGTCTTCTCGCCCTTCACCGTCTTCGGCGCGATGCGCATCAACGACGCCGCCTGGAAGGAGGCGTAGATGAAGGCGGCGTTGAGGTCTGGCCGATTGGAGACGCCGAGCGCGGTCACCGGCAGCAGCGGCGGCCGGCGGCAGAACAGCCGGCGGTCGCGCTGGATACGGCAGATGATGGAGACGCGGCTGGCGACACCGGCGCGCATCGCTGCGGCCGGATAGAGCGCGGCGAGAATCTCGGCGCTGGGCCGTTCCTCATATCTGATCTCGGTGGCGTTGAGCTGGTCGGCCGGCGGCGGCTGGGCGACCGCATCCCTCGGCGAGATCAGCTGATCGAGCACGACCAACTTCCACGGCACCGCTTCCGACGGATTGGCCTCGGGCTTCAGCCGGCTGCTGTAGGCGCGGGTCAGGGCGACGGCGGTCAGCTCGGAGCGGGCATTGCTCGGTACGCTGCGGCCGCGCTCGAAGAACTCGCTCCAGCTCGAGGGCGCGCCGATGATCTCGGCCGGATAGCAGGTCAGCGGCATGCCCCAGCGGCCGAGCACCATGCAGGCGACGGGAATATGGACCGGCTTGCGCGGCTGAACCGCCAGCCCTTCCATCGTCGCCGCGCGCAGCGAAGCGCCGGGCGGAACGGCGAGATCTACGCTGCTGACCACAACCGGCGGCGCGATCGGCGGCGGCGGCGTGTTGAAGGTGCCGCTCGCCGGCGGCAGCAATATGGCGGTGCGTGCAAGGAAGAACAGAAGCGCCGACACAACCCCCTCGCCCAGCCAGGCTCCCGAACGATCAGAATAGGCCCGCGCGCCGAATCCCGCCAATGCGAATATCGGGCGATGCGCTTGCCCGCCGGGACGGCGCTCCCCTAGCCTTGGTCCAAGGCCCGGCGGGAGGAGGCGCGGATGGCGGACGAAGCGAAGACCCTGCGCCAGCTGCCCGGGCTCGACCAGGACAATACGCCGTTCTGGACCGGCGGCGCGCGCGGCGAGCTGATGATCCTGCGCTGTACCCATTGCGCCCGCTACATCCATCCGCCGCTGCCGCATTGCGCGCATTGCCAGACGCCCAATCCCGTGCCGGTCGCGGTCTCCGGACGCGGCCGGGTCAAGAGCTTCACGATCAATCACCAGCCCTGGGTGCCGGGGATGGAGACGCCCTTCGTCATCGCTGCAATCGAGCTCGATGAGCAGGATGAGCTTTACGTGCTGAGCAATGTCACCGGCTGCGCGGTCAAAAAGGTCTACAGCGGCATGCCGGTGACGGTGTGGTTCGAGCAGCATGGCGACATCTTCGTGCCGCTGTTCGCGCCGGAGCGCGGGCAATGAGCGCGAGCGGCCATCCCGAGCGACTGGTCTCGATCACCGGCACCGGCCAGTCGGTTGTCGGCCGGCCGGTGCCGCTTAGCCCGTTGAAGCTGACGGTCGATTCCTGCGTCGCGGCGATCGCCGACGCCGGACTCACACCCGCCGATATCGACGGGCTGGCGACCTATCCCGGCGCGCACAACACCGGCGACGGCTATTCGCCGATCGGCGCAGTCGAGACGGTCGCAGCGCTTGGTTTGAGCCCGAAATGGATGTCAGCGTCGATCGAGGGCCATTCGCATATGGGCGCTCTGGCGCATGCGATCCACGCGGTCGCATCGGGCGCCTGCCGCCATGTGCTGATCTTCCGCACCGTCGCCCAGGCCAGCGCGCGGGCGCGCGTGCATCACGCCGGCGTGCTCGGCGGCGGCGACCAGGAGGCGCGCGTCTGGGGCTGGCAGCAATGGAGCGTGCCCTATGGCGCCCTGTCGACCGCGACCTTGTTCGCGCTCTACGCGCAAGGCTATCGCGACAAATACGGGCTGACTGACGAGCAGCTCGGCGCGATCGCGGTCAACGGCCGCAAGATGGCGGGGCTCAATCCCAATGCGGTCTATCGCAAGCCGATCACGATCGAGGATTATCTTGCCGGCCGTATGATCTCGACGCCGCTGCGCATCTTCGATTGCGACGCCTTCGTCGACGGCTCGACCGCGCTTGTCGTATCGCGCCGCGACATCGCGGGCGATATGCGCCAGGCACCGCTAGACTTCGAGGCCTTCGCGCTCGGCATGAACCCGATCGGCATGGGCGCCTATCTCGGCGACTTTTCCCACATGGCGATCGACGACGTCGGCGAGGCAATCTGGTCGAAGACGGATTTGAAGCCGAAGGATATGCAATTTGCCCAGCTCTATGATGGCTTTTCAATCCATGTGCTGATGTGGCTGGAAGCGCTACAGCTCTGTGGCCGCGGCGAGGCCGCTTCCTTCGTCGAGGGCGGCAAGCGCATCGGCCTCGATGGCGAGCTGCCGCTCAACACCAGCGGCGGCCAGCTCTCCGCCGGCCGCTTCCACGGCTTCGGCCATATTCACGAGGCCTGTCTGCAGCTCTGGGGCCGCGCCGGCGAGCGGCAGTTGAACACCGCCGATGTCGGCATCGTGTCGAACGGCGGCTTCGGTGTCGGCGCCTTCGTGCTCCGCCGGCGCGATTGACCACCTCGCCTGGGGCGCGATAGCCTTTGCGGTGCGCGCGACAACGGGCGCGAGGGAGGATTGCATGGCTGGCCATCGACGCGTTGTCACTGGACTCAATGAAGCCGGCAAGTCCTGCGTCATTCTCGACGGCACGGCCGGCATCGCCGGCGAGGGCCAGGCAAAAACCTTCCTGATGTGGAAGACCGATCAGGCGCCTGCATCCAACGAGGGAAATGCCGATGCCGCGGACGAGCCATCGTCCTTCGCCTTTCCGCGCGGCGGGAGCAAATTCGTCATCGTCCATTTTCCACCGGGCACGAGTCCGGAGAACGGCCGCGGTATGCACGCCAGCAACACGCTCGACTATGGCGTGCTCTTGAGCGGCCATTTGACGATCGTGCTCGAGGACGGCGAAGCCGATCTCAACCCCGGCGACCTGATCATCGATCGCGGCGTGCTCCACGCCTGGCGCAACACGGGCGATGTCGACGCGGTCGTTCTGTGGACGATCTTGGATGCCCAGCCGGTCGGCGCGGGCGCGACGGTCTAGCGCGATTCCCTTCCCTATTTCAGAGAAGGGCTAGGGATGGGTGGCGCGAAGCGCGCTGCACAGATTTTTGCGCATCTTCACAGCGAATGATGAACGCACAGCGAGGCGACGCGGGCGAACCCACCCCTTTGTCCCCTCCCTGACCCAGGGAGGGGAGTTCAGAGACTACTCCAGCCCCAACTCGGCCAAGCCCATTACCTCGGCGTATTTCTTGTGCCAGTTGCGCAGCACGCCCTCCTGATAGGAGGAGAGCCAGATATAGGGCTCCGGCTTGTTCTTCAGGCCGAGCTGGACCTTGTCGAGGTTGATCATGTCCTGCTCGATGATCCGGCTGAGGTTGCCGAGCTCGAGCGCGTTGGTCCACGGCTCGTCGATGCCTAGCTCATGGAGCTTGGCGGGCGGCGGCTTGGGCTTGCCCTCCGGCCAGGGCGCGAGGAGCATCAGCTCCATAATGCACTCCTCCGGATTGTCGCCGTTCGGCCGCCAGCGATAGACGATGCGGCCGAAGCCACCCCAGGGCGCGAAATTCGGCCAGAGGTTGGAATAGGTGATGTCGCACAGCTCGGCGTCGGAGAATTTGTTCGCCTCCTCCTCGCCGAGCACGCTGGTCAGCCACGCCTTGTTGTAATCGGCGTAGCCGCGATAGGCTTCGAGCGACTGCTGCTCGGTCGGCAGAATGCCGCGCATCGGGCTCGCCGCGACGCTTTGGACATGGCCGAGGCGTCCCCAATTGCCGAACACGTCGTAATGACCGTCGCCGAAATCGCCGCCCTGGAGCAGCAGCTGCGGATGGGTCGCGACGACGTGATAGGATTCGCTGAACGCTTCCAGCGTCACCTTCCAATTGGCGCGGATGACCTTCTGGACATGGGCGTGGAGGTAGCGGTCCTCATATTTGAACTTGGCGTATTGCGCCCGCATCTCCGGACCCTGGTAAGTCTCGAAATCCTCCGCATCCAGATCCGGATTGATGAAGATCCAGCCGCCCCAGCGGCCGATCTTGGCGCCGGGCAGCTGACTCACATCGTCGCGCACGCCGGGAAAATCCCACTCGGTGGTGATGTGCTTGATCTTGCCGTCAATCGTCCAGGTCCAGCCGTGGAACGGGCAGCGGAACTCATGCGCTTTCTTGCCCGAGCAGTCGCGCAGCTGGCGGCCGCGGTGGAGGCAGGCGTTCCAATGCGCCTTGAACTCGTCGGGCCCGGTGCGGACAATGAGGAAGGACATGTGAGCGATGCGATAGAGATAGTGATCGCCGACCTCGGGGATCTCCTCCTCGCGACAGACCATCTGCCACGTCTTTTTCCACAGCCGCTCGACCTCGAGGTCGTGATATTCCTTCTTGAAATAGCGATCGGTGCGAAATTTCTCCGGCCCGCCCGGCATCGGCGCCTTCAGCCGATAGACATCGGGGATCAACTCGGGATGGCGATCATGCTCGAGGAGCCAGTCCTGATCGATGTCGGTAACCGAGCGCATGCCGTCCGGGGTCTGCTTGCCGGGATCGGGGACATATTTGGCGACGACGCGCGGCATCTGGGCGGCAGCGGCCTGAGCTTGCTGGACCAGCTCGGGGGTCGGCAACGCGGGCTTGGAGCCGTCATGGTCGAGTGGCAGCATCGGCCAGTAGACGTCATGCTCGGGTGGCACGGTCGGCCCGCCGACATAGGTCAGCAGATGCGGGTCGGCATAGGTCAGGTCACCCTCGAGATAGGTGCCGTCCCATTTGAACAGGCCTTCACGCCCATTCTCGCGGTCCTCGACCTTGACCAGGCCCTCGCCGACCTCGGAATAGATGAAGCCGCTGATCGGATGTGGCTCTTGCCGCATGAATATCTCTCCTCACGTGCGGGCCTGATCCACGCCCACGCTCAATGACGGCCATGCTATCGGGCGATGGCCGGCTGTTCAACGCGGGAAGCGCGGCCTTTTGGGACTCCCGTCCCTCATTCAGGGACGGGCGATTCGGCCCTCAGGCGATCAGGGTCGGCCAATATTCCGGCTTGGTCGGACTGGTGAACATGCCGGCGAGCGCATCCATCGTGCCGTCCTCGTTGCGCCAGGCCATGTATTTCTCATGGTCCTCACGGCTGTCCCATTCCTCGAGCAGGATGATCTTGTTGGGATCCTCGTCGTTGCGGAAGACCTTGACGCTGCGGCAGCCGGGAAAGGCGCGCGTATCGGGCAGCGCCTCGGCGAAGCGCTCCAGCAGCGGCCCGGTGACCTCGGGCTTCAGGTTCATGACAAAGGTTACCGTGACGCCGTCGCTCATCGCATCTCTCCTCGCTGCGTCGACAGGGCTAGCGCAAGCCCCGCCCCGCCGCTAGCCGAGCAGCGGGACGGGATTCCGAGGGGTGAGATGCCGGGCGGGGTGACGAATATCGAGGCGGAGTTGCTTGCCGATGCCGAGCGGGCGAGCGGCTTGTCGGATTGGGGCGCGGACCAGAGTTTTCGCAATGGCCTGAGGGTCTACATCGAAGACCTGGTCGGCCTCCATGAGCCCCAGGCCAGCGCCTTGCGGGCGACGCTGGTACACCTGCTCGGCCAGCGGCTGCAGCTGATCGAGGATGGCAAGCGCAATCCCGCCATCCTTGCCGAGGACATCGGCCAGCCAGTGGTGATCCTGGGCATTCCGCGCGGCGGGACGACCTACACTCATGCGCTGCTCGCGCTCGATCCGACGGCGCGGGCGCCTCTGGTCTGGGAGGCCGCCTTCCCCTCACCGCCGCCCGAGGCAGCGACCTTCGACAGTGATCCGCGCATCGCCCGGCTCGGCGCGATGATGGACGAGATGCTGCGCACGCGGCCCGAGCTCAGACAGATCCATGACATGAAGCCGCTCAATGAATCAGAATGCGAGCAGTTCATGGAAGCGCATATGATGTCCAACGATCTCTGGGCGAGCTTCGACGTGCCGCGCCATGCGCGCTGGATCGCCGCCGGCGCATCGGAAGGTTATTACGCGGCGCACAGGCGGATGCTGCAGCAATTTCAATGGCGCGGCCCGCGCGGCCGCTGGACGCTGAAGTCGCCCGACCATCTGTATCGCGTGCCGGCGCTGCTCGAGGCGTACCCGAATGCGTGCATCGTCCAGACCCATCGCGATCCGGCCAAGACGCTGCCATCGCAGGCGAGCCTGATCCATACCATGCGCTGCCTGGTCGATCCCGATTGCGACCGGAGCACGATCGGTCCGGAGGTGATCGAGGTATGGCGGCCGGCCTATGCCAATGCCGCGAAGAACCGCCACGACCCGCGTATCCGCGCGCGCACATTCGACATCGGCTATCGCGAGGTTATCGAGGATCCGGTCGGCGCGGTAAAGCGCATCCACAAGCACTTCGACCTGCCGTTCGGCGCGGTCCACGAGCAGCGCATCCTTGCCAAGGTGGAGCAGGACAAGGCCGAGCGGACCGAGCCGCATCGCTACGCGCCGGAAGAATTCGGCATCGAGCCGGGGATGACCGATTTCCCTGACTATAAAGAAGCGTTCGGACATTTGTTCTGAGGAGGCGGTATGGGCAATTTGTCAGGGCGGACCGCAATCGTGACGGGGAGCGGCACCGGCATCGGCCGCGGCATCGCGCTGGCGCTAACCGATGCCGGCGCCAATCTCGTGCTCTGCGGCCGGACCGCCCAGACGCTGCGCAAGGTTGTCGGCGAGATCGAGGCGCGCGGCGGCGCGGCGCTCGATGTCGTCTGCGATATCACGATATCCGGCGACCGCGAGCGGCTGGTGGCGGCAGCGATCGAGCGATTCGGCGGAATCGACATCCTCATCAACAACGCGGCATTGATTGCGCGCGGCACGCTGCTGGAAATCGACGACGATCTCATACGCGCATCGATGGAGGCCGGTCCGATCGCTTCGCTGGCGCTGATGCGGTTGTGCCATCCGCATCTCAAGAACGGCGGCTCGATCGTCAATGTCTCGTCGGGCGCGGCGATCGAGGCACGCGTGCCGCTACGCGGGATCTATGCCGCGACCAAGGCCGCGCTCAACGCCATTTCGCGCGCCGCCGCCAATGAATGGGGCCTCGACGGCATTCGGGTGAACGTGATCATGCCGATTGCGCGCACCGAACCGCTCGAGCGATTTCTCGCCAATGAGCCCGAGGCCGCCGCCGCGATCACCAGCAGGACCGCGCTCGGCCGGATCGGCGATTGCGAGCAGGACATCGGGCGTGCCGTCGCCTTCCTGGTCGGGCCGGACGCCGGCTTCATCACCGGCGCGACCATCCCGCTCGACGGCGGCACCGGTTATATCCGCTAGCGCCGGTCCTCAGGCGTAGGCCGACATGGTCGAATGGCCGTCGGCGTCGGTGTAGTAGCGGCCGACGTCCATCCCACCCTTCAGGGTCGTGCGATGGGCGTAGCGCGTCTGGTCATAGGGCCAGCCCTCGGCCATATGGATCATGCGGCGATTGTCCCACAGCAGCATGTCGCCGACGCTCCATTTGTGGCGATATTGATAGGCGCTCGACATGGTGTGGCAGGCGATCTCCTCGAACAGCTCGTCACTCTCCGCCTGCGCCATGCTCTCGATCCGAACATAGCCGTTGGGGCTGAGCAGCAGCGACTTCAGACCGCTTTCCGGATGGGTGATGACCATCGGGTGAAGCACCAACGGCCATTCATCGGGAAAGCCCATGCCGCGGTCCTTGTCGATATCGGCAGCGGTCGCGACCATGTCCGGCATGCCCCAGGTGCGGGGTGGCGGGACGACGCGCATCATCTGGATCGTCGACAGCTGCTCGAGCCGCGCCTGCGTCGCGCGCGGCAAATCGGCCCAGGCGCGCGCAGTGTCCCAGAACAGCGTATCGCCGCCGCGATCGGGCAGCTCGATCATTCGCAGCATCGAACCCTTGCACAGATTGGGCGTGTAGCTGGTGTCCTGATGGGCATAGATGAAGCCGCGTACGCGCTCGCCATTAACCCAGGCGCCGCCGCCGTCCTGATCGCCGAAGCGGCACAGCTCCTCATAGCCCTCGATGCGCAGCGCCTCGAGCGGGTGCGGCTCGAGCTCGCCGAAAACGCGCGAGAGCCTGAGCTGGATCTCGGGGCTGGTCCCCGCCCGGGGAAAGACCAGCACGCCAAAGTCCAGCCAGGCAGCGTAGAGCGCCTTGGCGACATTCTCCGCAATCGGCTGCGACCAATCGGCACCGGTAATCGCCGCGCCGGCATTGGCCAGAGGGGTGACGACGAGGGCGGACATAAGGCAGATCTCCACCGTGTCAGGGGCATTGCGCCTGCCCTTTTGGCGGATTGATGCGCGGTTCCCCGGCAGCGGTCAATCACCGCGAGAGCGGCGCAGAGGGGCTATCCTCGCTGTCGGGAAAATCAGCTATAGGCGGGCGTTGCCGGTTCGTGCGGACGTCGCGTGGCGCTGCTCACCCTCTTTGCCTGAAGGAGGCGATCAATGCGCTTTCGCTCGCGTCGGCGTGGCTGGAGCCTGGCGGTTACGGCCCCGCTTCTCGTTACAGCGCTGCTGACCGCCTGCACGCCGTCGGGGGTGTCCCGGATCATCAGCGCGCTCAACGCGGATATCGGGCCAGCGCAGGCCTTCGTCAGCGCCGGGCAGACCGTCGGGATCGTCAAGCAGATGTCGGTGAGCTGGCGCAACAGCGATTCCCAGAGCGGTTCCCCCGCGCTCAAGCTGCGCTATCGCTGGTGCTCGGCGTTCAACGCGCTCGCGTCAGCGGAGGAAGAGTGCAACCGCTGGCAGCGCGAGACGAGTTATGTCGTGCTCAACGCGATCGATCCGAGCTCGATCAGGGTCGAGGCCGGCGAGGACCGGCCATCGGTGTCATTCGCCTGCGAGGCCGAGAAGCAATGCGCTCGTCCCTCCCCGATCGGCATTCCCTGCCGCGACGGCCTCGCCTGCCAGCGCGTGCGCGACAATCTCGCCAAGCTGGTCGGCTTTGCCCGTGGCGGGACGGTGGAGGCGCCGAGCACCTAGGCTGACCTCAGCCGACGGGCTGGATGCCTGGCGTTCCGTCGAGCTCGCGGTGCCGGCCGATCCCGCGCCGGCCGGCGGGCTCGGCCTAGATAGGAGGCGATCGGCTGATCGGTCGCCCTAAAGACACATCGATGACAGTCTCGCGACAATCGATGCCGGTTCAGCTCTCCCGCGCGCGGGCCGCATGGAGCGTCTGGCGCGTCGCCATCTGCGCCTTTCGCTGGTCCGGCGAGACGCGCGGCAGCGGCAGATCGTCGAGCTCGGACAGCTTCACGACGCGGAACTCGCGGATGAGATCATCCTTGTTCACCCCGGCCGGCATCGCGTGCCAGCGCATCAGGGCGATACCATTGTGCAGGCCGGCGCTATCGACCCAGTTATGGACGCCGGGGTCGACCGGGCTGATCGCATAGCTGCGCGTGCCGTCGGGATTGGGCAGCGCCTGGGTCAGGTTGAGGCTCGCCTGATGGCGCCGCGCGTCGGGCGACATCATCCAGTTATCGCAGAGCTGGAAGCCGGCATAGCCGGCGCCGCCGCTGCTCGAAGTAACGAGCAGCGCCTCGTCGGGCGCGAGCTGGAACCGCAGGCCGGCGATGAAGCCCCAGCCGCCGTCACGCATCACCGGGCCGGCATAGCTGTTGGGCTCGAGCCCGCCGAACCAGGTGGTGTGATAATTGCCCCAGAAGCGCGTGTAGTCGGGCAGCTTCGCCATCACGTCACGCTTCAGCGCAGCGACGTCGCGGCCGGGCGCGTCGGCGCCGCCGGTGCGACGGATCGCCAGCGCCGCCGGCTGCTGGCTCCAGTCGCCCAGCACGTCGCGGACGAGAACGGTCATCTCGCCCGGCGCGAGCGCGAGATGATTGGGCCCGCTGCCGGCCCCGCCCATCTGGATGCGGAAGCTGCCGTCGGCCTCGACCTGCAGGTCACGGTCGTTGATGACGCTGACCTGGTTGCCCATGTCGGCATGAGTCTTGGTCTGGTTCTTGAGCTGCATCGGGCCGACGTTGCCGCGCATGACCTCCATGGTCATTTCCACCGGACGATGCGCCGTATTGAACCGGCCGATGATCTCGAACTGGCCGTCGCCGTCGACAGTCAGGCGGCGATAGAGGAAATCGGGATTGTCGCCGGCGATGCCGTTACCGGGCAGCTCATGGCCGAACCAACTGCGCGATGTGTTGTCGGTCGCCCAGATAAACGCCGGCACCCTCTGATAGGAGGTGACCTCGGCGACGATCATCGAATTGGTCCAGAGCGCGGCGGCATGATCGACTTGCTTGGCGCCGTCATGAGTCTGGCCCATCTCGGTAGCCGCCAGCTCGTCGCGCAACTCGCGCGTCATCGCCTGGATGTCAGGATCGGCGATCAGTTCGAGCATCAGTCGCTCGGCCTCGCGCTGTTCCGGCGTCGCGAGCACCGGGCCATCGAGCAGATCGCTTCCAGTCGTCATGCGCTGTCCCCTTGCGGCAGAGGCAGACCATACAACGCCGAGGCCGGCCGGCCAGACTAAAAAGGGGCCGCTGTGGACATTGCTAATCCCCCTTTCATAGCCGGTCCTTAACGGCGCCAGGGCGGAAAACGGGGCGAAACGGGTCGGCCGGCTCGACAATTCTTTGCAACCGGCCATAATCGTGTGGAGGGGAAGGCGGTTTGGACAGCGGCAGCATCGACCGCGATCGTATGCTCAGCGAGCTCTATGGCGAGCTGCGCGCGCTGGCGGCGAAGATGCTGCGCCGCGACGCGCCCTTTCTCACGCTGCAGCCGACCGAGCTGGTCAACGAGGCGGCCTTGCGCATCCTCAAGATCGACCAGATGAGCTGGCACGACCGCCAGCATTTCTTCGCCACCGGCGCGCGCATCCTGCGGCAGGCGATGATGGACGCGATCCGCAAGCGGCGCAGCGCCAAGCGGCGAATGCCGACGCTTCTGCTCGCCGGCGAGGGCGAGCAGCCGGCGATCGACGTGGAGGCACTCGATGCGGCGCTGACCCGGCTCGAAGGCGCATCGCCCGAGCTTGCCCGGATCGTCGAGCTGCGCTTCTTCGTCGGGCTCGACACCAGCGCGATCGCCGCCGTCACCGACTCTTCGGAAAGCACGATCAAGCGGCGCTGGAAGACCGCGCGACTATGGCTGGCGAGCGAGCTGGCCCCGGCCTGAGCCCCCGCAGAACTGTTGCATCATCTTGACCGATCGCGGCTGGTCGTCCCTGGCGTCCTTCGCGCCGAGCCGGCCCTTGGCTGCGATCGACGCCCAGACCTCGACCGCGCGTCGCGCGGCAGCGCAGGCATCCGCGTTGCGCCCCGCGGCGGCAAGAATGCGCGCATGGGCCGGCAGCGCAACCGCAATGTCACGCTCGCGCGCGGGATCATTCGGCTCGAGCCGCGCACGCTCGTCGCGGATCGCTATGCTGCGCGACGACGGCACGACCGCGGCCGCGGGACGACCGAGCTGAGCGAGCAGCAGCGATTGCTGGCCGAGCAGGACGAGCAGCCGCTTCTCGGCCTCGGCGTCGACGCCGAAGCTGAGCACGCGTTCCATCACCGCGATGCCCTGCTCGGCCTTGGCCAGTCCCTCGCCTGCACGTCCCGGAATATCGGCCAGCGTGCCACTGATATTGTAAAGACTGTTGCCGCGCTGGTTGAGCCAGGCCAGCGTTTCCTGCCTGGCAAGCTGGCGGACGATGATCGCATCGGCCTGTTCGTAGAACGGCAGCGCCGCGGGAATACGGCCGCCGTAGTAGGTCGCATCGCCGAGCCGGTTGAGCAGCGTCACTTCGAGGATCAGCGCATCCTTGCGGCTCCCGGGCGGCACCGCCAAGCTGCGCAGCTCGGCCAGCGCCCGGGCCGCGATTGCGCCGGAGCGTTGCGGCTGATCCTGCCAGAGCCGCTCGAATGCTTCGTTCTTGTCGGTGATCAGTCGGCCGAGCCGCGCCGTCACGCGCGCCGGCTCGATCGCCAATGCGCGATCGAAATAGCCGCGGGCGATATTGTTGATCCGCGGAGACTCGGCATTGTCCGCCTGCAGCGTCCAGCGGTCTGCATAAATCCAGCCGAGCTGCTCGAGCGCATCGACATTGCGCGGATTCTCCGCCAGCACCGGGCGGAGCAGCTGTTCGGCCGCGTCGAGCGACGTCTTTGCTTCGGACGGACGGCCGAGCCCGGCGGTGCCGGAGATGCCCTGAACATTGGCCAGCCGGCGATAGCCCGCGGCGCTGTCGAGGCGGACATCGACCGGCGGATCGAGCGAGCGGCGAAGGTGGTCGAGATAGCGCCCGCTGGTCTCGGCGATGCGGACGCGGCTGTTGACCGTGCCGGGGGCATTGCTGAGATCGTCGTACAGATCGAACAGCATGAAGCGCGCGAGCTGGCGCAAGTCGATGAATCGCGCCTCGGCCGCGCCGCGCGCACGCTCGGCGCGGACATAAAGGGTAGCGGTGACCAGCGTCGCGGCGATCAGGCCGAGGATCGCGGCGCCGGTCAGCATCACCGCCGTGCGGTGACGGCGGAAGAATTTGGCGGCGAAATAGCGCCAGCCCTCGCCGGCCCGCGCCGCGACCGGCTGGTTGGCGCGGGCCGCGGCGATGTCGCCGGCGAGCGAGGCGACGTCGGGATAGCGATCGCGGGGATCGGCGGCGAGCGCGCGGGCGACAATGGCGTCGAGGTCGCCGGCGAGGCGCTGCGGCGGAATGCGGCCGCCTTCGGCAAGGCTGCTCATCGCCTGCCCGTCCCGCGGCGCAACGCCGGCCAGCATCTCGTGGAGGAGCACGCCGAGGCTGTAGACATCGCCCGGGATTGCCGGCGGCGCACCGGCCAACCGCTCAGGGGCGGCGTAGCCGCGGGTCAGTGGGTAGGGCGTGGCGTCGACGTCCGTATCGAGATCGACGGTCAGCCGGGCGATGCCGAAGTCGAGCAGCTTGATGGCGCCATCGGCCGTCATGATCACGTTCGACGGCTTGATGTCGGCATGAACGACGAGATTGCGGTGGGCATGGGCGACCGCGGCACAGATTGCGGCGAAGCCGTCGAGCGTCGCATCGATACCGGCATTGCGCGCCGCAAGCGCCTCGGTGACCGGCGCGCCGTCGACATAGTCCATCACCAGATAGGGTCGGCCGTCCTGGTCGCCGCCGTCGAGGATGCGGGCGATGGCGGGGTGATCGAGCCGCGCGAGGATGCGGCGCTCCTGAGTGAAGCGCTCGCGCGCCGAGGCCTCGGCAAGATCGCCTCGGATCAGCTTGATCGCGACGGTCTGGTTGTAGACGCCGTCGTCGCGCTCGGCCTCGAGGACGACGCCCATCCCGCCGCGGCCGAGGGCGCGGGTGATGCGGAACGGGCCTATCCGCTCGGGCAGAACGTCGGGCACCGGCGCGGCGGCGACCAGCGCCTTGGTCGCCAGCATGTCATAGCGGGTCTGGTCCATCTCGAGGATGCGATCGACCCGCGCGCGCAGCTCCGGCGCATCGGCGCATTCCCGGGCGAGATAATCGGCGCGCGCCGCCTCGTCCTCGATGTCGAGGCAGGCTTCGACCAGCGACAATGCGCGTGCATCGAGGCTCGTGTGCATCGATGAGTCCCCCGCGCCCATGGCTGATGCAGGCGCGCAGCTCTGTCAATCTGCGATGGTAAAGTAGCCTTGGACGGGCAGCCTTGGCGATTGCCGTCTTCGCCGGACTGGTGAAGGATAGCAACGCAAACCGATGCAACCAGGAGCGCGCATGGCCGCAGATCTTGCCCCGAAACCGCCACATGTGCCCGGCGAACTGGTCCGAGATGTCGACATCTACGATCCGGCCGGCTGGCGCGAGGCCGGCGATCCGTTGATCATCTGGAAGCAAATTCAGGACAGCCATCCGCCGATCTTCTGGACACCGCGCCAGGGCGGCCATTGGATCGTCACCCGCTTCGATGACATCCAGCATGTCGCGGCGACCTTCGCGGATTTCTCCAGCCGGGAGAATTTCATCCCGCGCGGCGTCACCATCGTTCAGTTGCCGATGAATCTCGATCCACCCGAACATACGCTGGTCCGCCGCCTGCTCGCCCCTGCGGTCATGCCGCTGCGGCTGCGCAAGCTGCAGGCACAAGTGCGGGAATGGACGATCGAGGCGATCGAAGCGCTGCGTCTCAAGGGCGGATGCGAGTTCATCGTCGAATTTTCCAGCGCCATCCCGGTCAAGGCGTTCCTCGCCATGATGGGTCTGCCGATCGAGGACCATGCGCTGCTCAATCAGCTCGGCGCGGACATCACCAAGATCAACGAGCCCGAGGTCTACCGCGTCGCCAAGGCGAAGCTGACCGACTACATCATGGGCTGGATCGAGGAATTCCGCCGCAATCCGGGCGAGGGCATCATCAGCGATGCGATCCACAACGAGATCGACGGACGCAGGCTGACCGACGAAGAGGTCGAGAATCTTTGCGTCATGCTGCTCGCCGCCGGCATCGATACGGTCAAGTCAGCGATGGTGTTCATGGCGCATCTGCTTGCCGGCAGTCCAGAGCATCGCCGGCAGCTGGTCGACGATCCGAGCCTGATCCCGAACGCCGTCGAGGAGACGCTGCGCCGCTATGGCTCGAGCAATCTGGCGCGCGTCGTGCGGCACGATATCGACTACAAGGGCGTCTCCTTCCTCGCCGGCGACATGGTCTGCCTGCCCTATCCGCTGGCCGGGCTCGACAGCAACGAGAATGACGATCCGCTGACAGTCGATTTCACCCGCGAGAAGATCCGCCATCTCAATTTTGGCGCTGGCCCGCACCTCTGCATTGGCCAGGCGCTGGCACGCAACGAGATCACCACCTTCACCGAGGAATGGCTGAAGCGGATTCCGGAATTCCGGATCAAGCCAGGCACCAGGATGAAGGCGATGACGGGCCTATCGAACATCCCGCTCGAGCTCTATCTCGAATGGGATCCGACGACGACCCGCGCAGTTGCCGACTAGGCTACAAGCCGCGCGTGGCGCCGCCGTCGAGATCGATGATCGCGCCCTGGAGATAGTCGCCCTCGCGCGAGAGGATGAAGGCGACGAGCGCGGCGACGTCCTCGGGCCGGCCCGGCCGGGTCGCGCCGAGATTGGCGGCGCCGATGCGCGCGGCCTCCTCGACATCATCAGTACCATGCCAGCGGGTCAGCAATCCCTCGCTGCGCGGCGTCCGGATGAAGCCGGGATTGATCATGTTGACCTGGACGCCGTCGGCGATGCCGCGCTCCGCCAGCGATTTGGTGATCGCCATCAGCGCTGCACTGAGCGCCCCGGTCATCGCGTCATTGGCCCGCGGCGTGCGAGCGCCGATGCCGCCGATATTGACGACCGCGCCGGCCGCTTGCGCCAGGGCCGGCCATGCGGCGCGGCACAGGCGCAGCGCGGCGAAGACCTTGACCTCGAAGCCCATCGTCCATTGATCGTCGGTTAGAGCGAAGACGTCATTATTGACCGTCGCGCTGGCGCAGTTGACGAGAATGTCGAGCCGACCGAAGCGATCCAGCGCGCGTGCCACGATCACCTCGGCCGCGGCATGATCCTCCAGCGAAGCGGCGATATGCTCGGCGCTCCCGCCCATGCCGCGGATCTCGTCGCAGGTCGATTGCAAGGCGCTATCATTGCGCCCGACCAGCAGGACGCTCGCGCCGTCGGCGGTGAGACGCAGTGCGATCGCGCGGCCGATGCCGAGGCTGGCGCCGGTGACGATCGCCGAACGCTGTGCGCCGTCAGCCATCGCGCTCAATCATAAAAGACGTAGAAGCGGGCCTCGATGCTTTCGCGCGGCCTGGCATCGGGTTCATTCGCACGATTGTCGAAGGCGGCATGGGCAACCCGGCCGCGGGCCGGCCGAGCGGTATCGAAGCCGGTGAGCAGGATCACCTCGTCGGGCGTCATCGACGGATAGTAAAACCAGCGCTGCTGCGGATTGTGATGGACGCCGCCGACAATGAAGCTCGCGCTCGGCAGGCCATTGCGGTTCTGCGGGGCGAGCACGCCGGTGCGCGGCGACAGATCGCTCTCCGCCACGGTGCGACAATCGCACAGCGCGAGCGGAATATCCTGTGGCGGCGGCGAGACGCTGCGCCAGGTCTGCAAAATGACCATCCGCGTATGAGGAATGTCGTCATGGCCCTCGAAGCTGCATTCGAGCCTGGCCTGCGCCGTGATCGCATCCGGCAGCAGATAGTCGACATGGGCGAAGCTCGCCGGAATGCGATCGTCGATGACCTCGGGATCGCCGTCGAATGTCGCCCGGCCGACCAGCCTCCGGCCGTCGCGCACGAGTATGCCGGCACGCGCCGGGACGACCAGCGCGGCATCGAGATAGTCGGTGAGGAACGCGGCCAATTCGTCATGATAGCCGCGGCGCAGCACCTCGAGGTCGCGCTCCTCGGCGAAGGCGGTTCGGTGACGCGCGAGGGTGAAGCCCTGCTCGTCGAGCGACATCGCCGGGCCTTGGCGCGCGTCCTCGATCTCGCGCGACACCGGCAGGACGCGGTTGTCGGGATAGCCAGGCACGGCGGTCTCGCCGAGCGCGACCGGCGCGTCATCATGCTGGGAGAAGCCGATATAGGCGTCGATAGAAGTCATAGATCGGCTCGGAATTCCAGGGATCGTTCCGCGTTCGAAAATAGAGCAACCCTGGCCGGGATCAAAAGCCCCAGTCGAACCGCATATGCGTAATTTCCGCGCGGGACTTGCGAGCCTGTTCGACCGACTCTCCAATGACCGATCCGGATCAGGAGAGAAGCATGAGCGACAAACGCAGTCGGGCGCTCGCCATCATCGCCAAGATGCTGCCGCCGAGCCTTTCCCAGGGCTTCGGCAAGGAGAAGAAGAAGGAGCTCGGCGACGATCTCGGCGAGCTCGCGATGGTCGGCGTGTTCGACCAGATGTGGACGCGGGAGGGACTGGACCTGCGCACCCGCAGCCTGATCACCTGCGCCATGCTGATACCGATGCGGGCCAACAGCGAGCTGGAGATCCATTTTCCCGCAGCGATCCGCAATGGCGCGACGGTCGCCGATATCGAGGAACTGATTTATCAATCCGCCGGCTATGCCGGCTTCCCGGCCGCGACCAACGCGCGCGAGGTGGCGCGCCGGTCGCTCAGGGCGGCCGGCATGGCCGGGTGAGGCGAAGACAGCCAGGAGCAGAGCCATGGCCCGAGAAGCCCCGTTCGAGAACGCCCGTGCGCTGATCTTCGGCGCCGGCCGTAACATCGGTCGTGCAGTAGCGCTGGAGTTCGCCCGGCGCGGCAGCGCCGTCGCGGTGGCCGACATCGATCTCACCGGCGCGGAGGAAACCGCGGAGCTGATCATCGACGCCGGCGGCAAGGCGCTCGCGATATACTGCGACGTGACGGACGACGACGCCGTCGCCGCGGCCTCGTCCCAAGCCATCGATCAGCTTGGCGAGATCGACATCGTCATGAACAACGCCGGACTGCTGCACAGTGGCAATCCGGAGGATATCCCGACCGCCGAATGGCAGCGGATGTTCAATTGCAATCTGATGGGCTGCGTACGCTCCAATAATGTCTTCCTGCCGCAGATGATCGCACGGGGGCGCGGCCATATCGTCAACACCGCCTCGGTCGCCGGGCTCTATCCCTATGCGGTGCCCCGCATCGCCTATGCCGCGTCGAAGGCGGCGATCATCTCCATGTCGGAAAATCTCGCGCTCTATCTCGAGCCATTGGGGGTACGGGTGAGCTGCCTCTGTCCGGGGCCGATAATGACCACCATGCTCCAGGGCATGAAAGTCTTCACCCCGGATGCGGTAATGCGGGGACCCGGCAGCGAGCTGAAGGTGATCAGCCAGGAAGCGCTGGCGGTAACGCTCGCCGACGGCATGCGCGACGGACGCATTCTGATCCCGACCCATCGCGAAAGCTTCGACACGATCCGGCGGCGGGGCGATGACCCAGACGGATTCGTCCGCGGCAAGATCGCCGAGTTCGCGGCCGGCAATTCCGGACTACCGCCGCACTGGTCGCTGGAAGACGGACCGAAGATCACCAATTAGGGCGCCGTCCGGTCGGCGGCGCGGGAGATGTTATGCTGGATTTCACGGGCAAGACCATCCTGGTCTGCGGCATCCACAAGGGCGGGATGGGCGGTGCGACCTGCCGCACCATCGCCAGGGGCGGCGGCACGATCATCGCGCTCGACAAGGACCAGAGCTATGTCGACGACATCGCCGGTGAGATCGGGGATGCCGGCGGCGCCATCCACGGGATGACCGTCGACTTGATGGACCAGGGGGCGTGCGAGCGCGTGATTCCGACCGTGCTCGAGCGCTTCGGGCCATTCGACGGCATTGCCAATATCGCCGGCGGGACACGCGCCGACGAATGGCTGCCGCTCGACGAGACGCCGGCCGACAGCTTCTGGAAAACCATCCAGCTCAACTTCGCCTATATGTTCTATCTCTGCCGCGACGCCGCCAGGGAATGGATCCGCACCGGATGCCCCGGCGCGATCGTCAACATCGGCTCGGTCAGCGCGAAGGACGCCGCGCCGCTGCACGGGCCCTATGGCGCCGGCAAATCGGCGATCATCGCGCTCACGCGCACGATGGCCAATGAATGGCACGAGTTCGGGATCAGGGCGAACACCGTCTCGCCCGGTGCGGTGATGAGCGAGCGGGTCGTCGAGAAGGTGGCGGCGATGTCGGATGAAGCGAAGGCGCGGCGGGAATCGATCGGAAACGTCATCCTCAGCTCGCCGCAGGAACTGGCCAATGCGATCGCCTTTCTGCTGTCCGATCTGGCGTCGGGGATATCGGGCCAGAACATCACCGTCGACCGCTCGCTCAGCACCAAATTCTGCGCCGGCGGCGCGAAGAGCCGGAAGGGCGTGTAATGCCGCTGCGGATCGAAAACGCGATCGACATGCATTGCCACTTCGGACCCGACACGATCGGCGGCCGCGAGCCGATCCGGCTCGATGCGGATACGGTCGCCGAAAATCCCGATCACGCCGTTACCGGCTATGACGCTGCGCTCGAGGCCCATGAGAGCGGCCACAAGGCGATCGTGCTCAAGTCGCACAGCTTCTGCTCGGCGCAGCTTGCCGCCAGCCTGCAGCAGCTGTTGCCCGGGTTGAAAGTGTTCGGCGGCGCCTGCACCGATTATGCCAGCGGCGGCCTCGGCGTCGCGGTGGTGGAAAGCGCGCTGCAGCTGGGCGCGAAGGTCGTCTGGCTGCCGACGGTCAACAGCTGTCCGGACATGTGCGGTCACATCGGCGCGCGCTTCCCCGGCCAGCAGGGCATCGCCGTCACCGGCGAGGACGGCGCGCCCAATGCGATCGTCCGCGACATCTTCGCGCTGGTCCGCGAGCATGACGCGGTGCTCGCCACTGGCCACACCAGCGCGGCGGAGCATTATGCGGTGGTCAGGGAATTTGCGCGCGACGGCAAGCTGCTCGTCACCCATGCCGGCGAGGCGCTGGCCGGTCCCAACCTCAGCCCGCAACAGGCCAAGGAGCTGGCCGATCTCGGCGCGACGATCGAGCTGACGGCCGAATGCTGCGTGCAGGTGTATAACCGGCCGCCGAAGAGCCCGCAGACGATGGCCGAGACGATTGCCACCATCGGCCATGAGCGCTGCACCCTGTCGAGCGACTATGGCTGGACGACGGCGGTGCCACGGCCAGCACCCGGCCTGCAGGATTTCCTCGAAAAGCTATGGGATGTCGGCGTGACCGAGGCGCAGCTGACGCGGATGGTCAGCACCAATCCGTCCTATCTCTTGGGACTCGACTAGCGGAGCCGGCGACCGCAGCAGCCGCCGGCTTCACCGTCGATCAGCCCTTTTTCGCCAGCTCGCGGGCAATGCCGTCGAAATAGACTTCGGCGTGCTTCGGATTCTGCGAGGTGTAGAAGATATCGGCCAGCGGCGGCGTCCCCGGATATGTCTCGGTGATGTAGGTGCGCTGGAAGATGGTGACATCGTTACCCGGCCGCATGAAGCGGTAACGGATTTCGATGCGGCCTTCGAAACCGCCCTTGCCGGTGCCGTCATGGGCGAGCCGGCCGGTCGTCTCGCAGACCCACAGGGTCGGCCGGTTGGTCATCGACACCTGCCAGGAATAATGATCGCCCGACGGACCTGTCTCGGTCCAGGTGTCGCCAACCTTCAGCGCCTTGTTCGGGGCCAGGCCCTCCTCATGGGTGCTACCCGGATAGGTCTTCACCCAATTCTGCGGGTTGGAGACGAAGTCATAAACGTCTTCCGCCGGGTGATCGAAGGCGCGTTCCGAAACAAGCGTGACCGTGGCCATGGGCGTTCCCTTCCCTATCTCCGCGCCCGGCCTGTCCGGCTCGGGCTGCTGCCGACCGCGATCAGCCGGTTATCGCCCGATAGTCAATCACCAAGTCGAAATCACGTCCAGCCGCCGCCGGCGCGGGGTAGGCGCGCGGCGCCGCTTGTGCCAGAGTCGGCCCTGCCCGTCGCAGACTAAGCGTCGGGCAAGATGGAGAGCTTGATGTCGTCAACCGAGGTCCTGCCGCCGGCCCCCCGGCCCGACCACGTCCCCGAGGCGCTGGTCCGCGACTATGACATTTTCAACGTACCCGGCGCGCGCGAGGACGCCCATCTCGCGATCCGCGCCTTCGTCAAGGACGCGCCGGAGATCTTCTGGACGCCGCGCAACGGCGGCCATTGGGTCGCCGCCGGCGGCGAGGCGGTGGCGGTGATGACCGCCGACCATGAACGGTTCAGCTCGGACTGCATCTTCGTGCCGCAAAAGCCGAAGAACGCGCAGCGCGAATTTCCGATCGAAAGCGACCCGCCGCGCCACACCGCGATCCGCCGGCCGCTGACCGTGGCACTACTGCCCGGCGTGGTCGCGAAACGCGAAGCGGGAATCCGCGAGCTCTGCATCTCGCTGATCGACGGGCTGGCCGGGCGCGGCGAATGCGAGTTCGTCTCCGAATTCGCCCAGATGTTTCCGATCGGCATCTTCCTCGACCTGGTGAATCTGCCGGCGACCGACCGGCCGATGCTGCTCGATCTCGCCAAAAGGATCATCAACGGCCGCACGCCGGAGATTCGTCATGCCGCGCTCGGCGAGCTGATCGACTATCTCGGCCCGGTGATCCGCGCACGCCGCGAGACGCCGGGTGACGATCTGCTCAGCCCGCTGGTCAACGTCGTCGAATTTACCGGGGAGAAGATCGCCGAGCGCGATGCGATCTCCTATGCCAATACCGTGCTGCTCGCGGGCCTTGATACGGTCGCGGCGATGCTGTCGATGTCGACGCGCTATCTCGCGCTGCATCCGGCTGCGCGCTATGAGCTGATCGCGCATATCGACGACGAGGCATTCCTCAAGGGCGCGGTCGAGGAGCTGATCCGCCGCCACGGCATCGTCGGCATCGGCCGGGTGATCGCCGGCGATTTCAATTATCGCGGCGTCGAGATGCGCCAGGGCGAGAGCGTCATTCTCCTGTCGGCGATGGTCGGCCTCGACGAGACGCTCAACAAATGCCCGGTCGACGTCGACTTCAGCCGCGATGCGACGCAGATGCACGCGGTGTTCGGCCTCGGCATCCACGCCTGCCCCGGGGCGGTGCTGGCGCGGCGCGAGCTCAAGATCTTCCTCCAGGAATGGCTCAAACGGATCCCCGATTTCGAAATCGCACCGGGCACAACGCCGCCGTTCACCACCGGCTTCGTCACCGGCCTGACCGAGCTGAAGCTGGTCTGGCCTGTCGCGCGCGACGGCGCGAAGGCCAGTGCGCGCGAGGCGCAATCGCAGCCCGCGTGAGCCCAAAGAAAAAGGCCGCCCCGGCGAACCGGGGCGGCCTGTTCTCTAGCATCTTGCATTCGTTTAGGCTGCGACAGACAACGTTTTGATTGATGACCCTAATCACTCCACCAGATCAGGCGAACACGTAAATCGTAATCACAACAAGGGTTACGATCGCCGCGATACCGAGCAAAATATGGAGATGTCTCTGCTCGCGCTCGAATACCTCTCAGCCAGCCGACGCCTCCGCTAACACCGACCAGTGCACGCTGTTCCAGCTCTCAAATCCTTCTCGCACGACATATTTACCGTCCTTGATTGCCGCAATGCGAATGTAGGAGCCGGGCGCCAGATCTTGCCATCCCGTCGAATTACCCAGCTCATTCCGTGTTCTTTCAGTCGGCCAATAATAGACGATCTGTCCAACATGGTACGGGCATGGACCGTCCAAACATTGCATGATCGAGATCGTCCAGATGCCTATCCAGTTCAAGGCTAGCCATGACAGATGCTTGCAAATCGCAAGGCATATAGATGTACTCTCCTCGTGACTCAGGTAGCGAGTAAGCCCCGGACTGCTCAGTCGAAGGATCTCAAATGTTAGACCGCGAATTTCGACGGCAGGCTCATGAGGTTACGTCGTGCCTTGCTGACCAGTTGGATCCCGATTTCCCAAGTCAAGCCGAATTCATGTGTAAACTCGGACGGCCGTGCAAACTGACGCAAGTGACATTCTTGATTTATACTCGGATTTGAGCCTTTGGGGTGGCGCGGGTTCGGTATTCGACATCGAATACGGAGATGCCGATAAGGATCGGGAGAAGATGATATTGCTGATCGAATTGGTCAAGTTGTTTGAGAACAACGGGTTTCACGGTCAAAGGGCACGGGCGCTGTCAGGCACAATGCGCATGTGGCTGCGAGATTGTAAGTCCTAGCAGCAGATCTTTCCGAGAGGCGCATACCAGCCCGCCCGCGAGTGGCGAAAGATCCCAGAGCGGCCTTGTCGCTGGCGAGGTATAGTCGTCTGACAGTCGCACACTAATGTTGGTGGCGGGACAAGTCAGAGAGAAGCGTGTCGACAGTGTACTCAGGAGTCTCGACTTCGACCTTCCGCATAATGGCGAGCATCGCTTCGCGATCACGCGCGTTAACAGCGTTCCACCACGCGCCCCTAAGTCCCGCGACCTCTAGTCGTTCATTCACCGTCATACCGGCGAAAGGCCCATCAGCGCTCAACTCAGCTTCTTCCCGAATGATGTCTCAGCAATCGTGGAATGGATGTCGACAGAGCACCTCGTCCAGCTCTTTCCTGAGCCGATCCGCCCACGTCGCCGAGAGGATACCAATTAACTCGATCTGTTTCGCAAAGGCTTGGCGGCGCGAGTCTTCACCTTCGCGGCGATGGCGCACCTCGTAGTCCCACGACAACGTGGAAGTTAGAGCGTTGAAGATCCAATAGAGTAGTTCGTCCAGATCAGTAGTTGTTCTATGTCGAAATACTCGCCCTCTTTCGCTGTAGATGTAGTGATATGCATCGCTGATTTCGATGTGCGATCCTTCACCGCCGGAGTCTTTTCGGATCTTGTAATCGCTTATGCCGAGCCGCAATGCCAACTCCCCAACTATCCTTTGAAGATCAGAATGGTCCAAAAGGTCGGGGCGCTCCATAATTTACTGCTCTTGTCTAACAGGAACCCATCTGGGCTCGCGATTTCGCTCTAGAGGCAAATATATTGAAGGGAAAAACGACGGAACCGGTGTCAGCTCAAAACTTTCGAGCGGCAAGCTACGGATATGATTTAATGTACTCATCCCGCAGAAGTTCCTCGATCGGCCTATTCGTCCGCATCTGCAGGCCTAAACCACGCTTGCCATAATAGCCTGCAGCTCGGCCGACGTCGACTGGAATCGGCCGTACAACTTCGTACGATCTGGTCTGTCCCTTTTGCCAGGGCGGCATCGACACCGCATCGGCTGAGGTCCCTATCGCGCGGATAAAATATCCATTTTCTTCGTCGCCCGTTCGCAGAAATTTGTAGCCACGCGGAAGCTCTATTGGCGAACTGGCCATGAACCCGTCATTCAAGGGGTATCTCTGATTGAGGCCGGTTGAGGGGCGGTAATTTGGAATCGCGACATTTGACGACTGACCGCCGCTAGTCAGCAGCGCTGAGCCAAGGCCGATTATCGTGCCATCGGCTGCCCGCGCGATGAGGTGATCGTGATTTGGGTCTCTATAAGTCGCAGACGCCTCGATCGGCCCCCGTTCATAACGATCCATGTAATTCATGAATCGGTGAGCGTTAGGAAACCTGTATGAGCTATCATTGCTTATAACCGGACCATGATAATGGGCGTCTAGAGCGCTGTAATCCCGCCCGCCCAACGGGTAATTGTGAACGGAGTAATCGCTCCAAGGTCCTGGCGCCCAGCCATGCGAAGAGAATCTCGCCACGCTGGCTTCCCAATCCGCCAGATCACTTGCCCAATCTTTCACGCCCTGTATCTGCGCTGCCGTGGGGCCATCATCATAACGATGCACATCGTAGAGCTTGTTGAGCTGATCGGTGTAATGAGAGCGGACGTTGTCGCTCCAATTGTCGTGAGGGGCGACGATCAAGGCGGTATACAGAGGATCGGAATCCCGCGGATCGGACGTACTGAGCGCGGTCGTACGCGACCCGCGCGCCGGCGTGTCGCTCAATATCTCGTGTAGTGGCGTGTGCTCATTCGCGGACAAGCCGATGCGCGCCTCCCGCTCCTGATCGCGCAATATGTCGTCCAGAGATGTGTACGAACTTGATCGCGGCTCGCGATACTGCGGCATTAGGCAATTCCTTGTTTCAAATGAGATAATGCCGGGCCAACAATTGACCCGATTGGCGACAGGTTCAGATGACGCGAGGCCGGCCTCGCCAATCGGTCGAGGAGGCTCGAACGATTGATCGACGCGTCTCTGACGCGCCGGATTTACAGGCGCCCGCTAAGAGTCGCGGCTACGCTTAGTCTTCAATCGATCGGGTTCATCGGTCAGCGGTTGCTCGACACGGAGCCTTCGCGCGACTTGGACGTGCTCGCCGGCTTGGCCGAGGCCACTTCGCCGGAAACCGCCAGCGGATTAGCCCCGCCCTGACAGCGCAGCATCTCGCGCGCCGCCGCACCCGAGCGCGGCAGGTTGAGCCGCAGCACGTCCGCATCCTCGTCCTTGCCCGGCTCGCGCAGGGTCATGCCGTTTGCGTTCATGAATTCGTTCATGAACTCGCCGGCATGGAAGGTCATCATCATGAACTTGACCTTGTTGCTGAAGCCGACTTCGGCGCGGCTGTCCCAAGGCTTGTGATTGTCGAAGCGGACCTGCATAGCATAGCTCTTGGCCGGATCGACCGGTTGCAAGCGCGCGCTGCCGATGTTGAGAAACACGGTTTTCTGCGCGAGATCGAAGCCGACGATCAGGACGATGTCTGGTGCATAGCTGGTCATCGCATAGCAGCCGCCGCCAACGCTGGCATCGCCGCGCCGGATTTCCCAGGCGCCGGACGTGGAAAAGGGTGCGTCTGCCGTGACGGGTTTCGGCGCAGCGACGGGCGTTGCAGCGATTGCGGGTGACGCGCTGACGACCGGCGCCGGCGTCGCAATCACCGGCTTGGCCGCGGCGATCGGCGTTGCCGGAGCGGGCATGGTCGCCAGCGGCGCGACGATCGCAGGCTTCGCCGCCGCCGGTGCGGCAGGCACGACCGCCGCGGCCGGCTTGGCCGGCGCAGCAGCAGCAACCGTCGGCGCTGTGGCAACAACGGGTTTGGGGGGAATGACGGCCGCGGTCGCCGCGGGTGTAACAGGCACCGGCTTCGGTGGCGCAGCTGCGGCAGCGGCCGCGACGGGCGCGGCGGAAGCCGGCTTCGGTGCTGTGACGGCCGCGGTAGCCGGTGGTGTTGCAGCCGGCGCTGGTGCTGGCTTGGGCGGCGCGGCTGGCGTTGGTGACGCAGCTGCGGCCATCGTGGCCGCAGTCGCTGGTGTCGTGGCCGCAGTAGGTGCCGGCGCGGCGGAGGGAACAGGTGCAGCCGTGGCGCCCAGCAGCGAGACCTCGATCCCGGCCTCGCTCGCATTCTCGGTGGTCAGCCAGGCGGTCGATTTGGAATCGACCGTGGTGGTGAACGCCTGCGTCTTCTCCGGCAGATTGAGCAGGGTGACATAGCTCGCGACCGGATCATTGCTATTCCGATCGACGTTCGACGGAATGCCGACGCGGCTGGTCTTGGACAGGAAACGCGGCGTGCCGGCCAGCCAGATCAGTCCGCAGGCGTCGGCGCAATCGAAACCGTTGGCGACCGCGGTGCCGAAGCCCTTGGCCTTGATCATTCGGCCGATCTCGATCGCTGCCGCGGTCTTGCCGCCATTGCCGTAGAGCAGCACCGTCCCCTTGCCGACCTTATCGATGATCGCGCGGAACTTGGCGTCGTCACCGGCCTCGATATTGCCGTCGATCGTGATCAGCGGCGTGCGCGTGTTGCTCGCCAGCGCGATCTCCGCGGCCTGGGCCGCGCCGAAGCCGGTCGCTCCCAGCATCGCTGTCGCCGCCAGCAGAGCGAACCGCGTCCGCCGCACGCGTTTCGGCATACCAGCGCGCGGTAGCCAAGCAATTGTCACGTCCCCCAACATCATCGCCCCGTCCCACATCACCGTCCTCAAGCGGCCGGTTTTATCCTTAATGATACGTGAGGGGAAGGATTGTGGCGAGAGACAGCAACCAATACCTGGATGGGATTGGTCGCGTCGTGCGATGTCACTTATTCTGGAAACGCCTAGCAACCCAGTAGATGGAAAAGGTTATCGTAACCGCCAAAAGCGGAAAATCGGGACGATCGGCCAGAACTGATCTGACAAATAAAACAAGTAGAACGAGGATAATCAACCCGTTGAAAGAGTCCAATAGTCCTACAGGCTTCATCTTCATGAACACAGCTCTCTCAGCGTCTGCCCTCCACCGCCAATCACCGTGCCAGCTGCAGCACCGGCCCCGCCAAGTCCCGCAACACCGCCGCCGACGACGATGCCTAGATCGCCTGCGATGCCGCACTTGTTGAACCGAAACTCGTCGATTCTCTTTTGCAATAGTGGATTTATCACCAGTTTACCGTTTCGATCTCGAAGGTGCATGTTCGTTCCATCTCCGCTCGGCTGATAGCCTGGTGGCACTGCATAGATCGGTATCGGTACCGTAACAGAGTTTGCAGCCATTTGCGTGGAATTTGATTGCCTGCCACTCGCAGGCCAGTCGGCAGTTCCAGCCCTCTCAACGGCAACTGCGCGGCCATTCTCCGCTGATCCATCACCCAATATCTCGTCAAGAGACGGTGAGCGGTATGTTTGTGGCGACGGACGCTCGGCGATGCCAAACCCGCTTGACGCAAACTGGGGCGCGACGGCGGAGTGCACCGAAGCGGGTTTCGACTAGCCTTGAAGTTGTGGGTCCTTGGCGACCAAAATTGTCAGACATGGCCCGCGGCGGTTTCTGGGCTGGCGCCGAGCCAAGTATCTCTTCGAGCGGCGTGAAGTCGCGGTCCGGCACACCAGAAAGCGCCGGAACGAAATCCGTCTGCGGCGCCTGCTTATCTTTGCGCATCATCAGTGCGACAAGCGCGGGACTCAGCTTTCCCATGGAAAGTCTCCGTGATGAATTGTGATGAAACGAATTGCCCGAACCCGCTCACTCGCCCACGCCGGACACCGCGCGCCACCAGTCCTGCCAACCCTGCGCCTTCACGGTGTTCTCTGCGCAGGCGGCGTCATCGACGATGGCCTGTTGGCCGGAGCTGTCCCGTCGCTCAGCCAGGACGGCCGCCTCACCGGCTCCATCAGCTTTGACGGCGGTGTCGGCGGGCTGGGACATTGTCGCGTAGTCGCGATCGCCAGGCGCGGCGTCGCGCAGCCGGGCAGAATGAGCAGCGGCGCGAGCAAAAGCATCCGCCAGCTTCGTGTGCAGGTCATCGGCGCTGTCCTGAGTTGCAACCGCATGGGCCGTTTCGACGCGGCGTATGTGCTGCTCGTCGGCGCGTTCGGCGGCCGCAGTCTTCGCCTGCCATGCGAGCCGCTCGGCGAGCTCGCCGGCATTATAGCGCTCGCCGCCATAGAGCCAGATCAGCAAGCCGACGAGGGCGAGGACCCCCGCCCCCGTCAGCAACCGGGTCACGCCGCCGGCTTCTTTTCGTGAAGTATGACGGCGACCAGTCCGGCCGCCGCCACGGCCACCGCCGATATCGCCGAATAGAGTGGCGCCGACAGCCCGATCGAGCCGGCGATCGCGGCAAAGCCGGCATAGGTCGACGGCTCCGAAAGCCGCGCGAGCAACCAATCGATCATGTTCTTCTCCTCATGCCTGTGGATGGGGCGCGCACCGCGAACGCGGCCGCGCATCGCGATGACGCGCGATTACGGGATGACGGAGGTCGAATGGGGGCGGCTACTCGAGATTGTCGCTGGACAGGCGATGGACGAGCATCGCCGCCGATCCGATCTGCGCGGCCCCGCTCGGCGCGAAGCTCCATCTTTGGTCGGCGCTGCCATCGCGGAAGACGATCGCGACGGCGATTGAAGAGAGCTCGCCGGCTTTGGCCTGCGCCGTCAGTTCCTGGAGCAATTCGATGATGCCGATGCCAGGCGGCTCGGCGTCAAGGACCACGTAGCTCACGCTTCATTCTCCGACACATCGCCATCCGGCGCGACATGGATCGGGACTGCGCTCGTTGGCGTTACCGCATAGGCCGGACGGCGCATCGCGACGCAGCGCGAACGTTCGATCCGCGCGATCGAAACGGCGTCATGTTGATTGCCGCCGAGCACGTGGAAACAGTCGCGATCCTCGGCAACGTAGAAACCCACGTGGCCCCCGCCGGGACGCTGACCCGAAAAGGCGGCGGCCCTCTTCGCCCGTGAGCCCCGGCGGCGGGCATGACGGCGCCCCCCGTGAGAGGATGGGACCGTTATCTCTTGTGTTAGCGACGCGGGCGCACGCCCAGGTGCATCGCGCCAACTTTGAAAGGCTATTTTGTCGGTAGATAGATCCTGTCCGCGCTGAGTCCGCACGGCCAGTCATGACCTGGCCCTCGGCGATCCAACTCCCTAGATTGGCCGCCGCTCAGAGCCGTCAGCGGAATTAGAGGCAATCTTCCTCATAAGTAACTTCTGGTGGAGGCCCTGCGCTCAAAGTCCGCACGACGCCCCTGTGGATCTCTGCGATGACCTGCCCGCCGCGAGCTGTACCCTCGAGGCGCAGTACTTTGACCTCAGGTTCGCTAGACGGGCTCGGCAGGCGAACCAGCATGCTCCCGTATTTGGCCGCGACGGTGGCACCGACGGAAATTCCCCGCGACGTCGTCACGCGTGCATCCGTCATTTTTCTCAAATGGATTACGCTGGCATTCCGTCATGAAGCAAGATCGCAAATACAATAATAACAACAATTATCCCGAATATTATTCCTCTCGCGACCATATCTTGTCTTCTACTCCACGAATCGCGCTATCTAACAGTTCTTTGAGTCCTCAGACGACGAGAGTTCTCTGTTTTCCAGTTTTCGAACATTACACGAGAAGCGCCTTGAGCGAACGCCTCATACACGTTGCTGCGATATTTGTCCCCCTGAAACAAAAGGCCGCCGCCGGAAAGCAAGATATTATGCGGATAAAAGTCTGGGCCTCCGTCTGATGCGAATTGCGCTGTGCGGTAAGCTTCCTCGAATGGAACCGGAGAACGGAAACCCAAAACCTCATTCCATTTGGACGGCTGGACATATATTGTGCTGCCCTGAGTGACCGCATCTGCGCCACTGCCAAACCCGACGCGAGTATATTTATTCGCCTGAGCATCAAGGCCTCGCACGAACTTGAGGCCGTCGATTTGCTTCGTCGGCAAGCCTCGCATTGCCAATTCCCGCTTCAAAAAATCCTTTTGATGGGCAGTCGGGATGTACCACGCTGGCGGCTTTGGAGAAGCGTGAGGGACTTGAGCAATTTTGCGTGGTCCGGACATCGGGCCGGATGAAGGCAAAGGTTTGTTGGAAGCTTCGATACCACCTGGCATTGCGACTTGTCGCGTGGCAATCCCTGTTCGAGCTGGCGGACTGGCTCGAACACTCGGGGGCGCTTGAATAGACGTGCTCTTGTTTTGTGCATTCGGAGCGGATCCCCTGGCTGACGGAGTCGCCGTCGCAGCGCCCCAATTCGTCCGCGCCGCCGCGTCATGCGCCGCGCCATAAGCCAGCACCGCCGTCGCCACGCGCGGGTTGGCGCGGGCCAGCCTATCGGCCGCCCCATCGAGATCGGCGGCCGCAGCCTGATGGGCCTCGCCGCCAATCGGCCCGGGCTGACCGCCCAAGCGATAGGCATTCACGCCATTCGTCACGCCATGAACATGTGCAAGCTCGTCCGGGCTCAGCCGGCCATCGCCGATCGATTGCATGAAGACGTGATGATCGCTGAGGAACCCAGGATCGATTGACAGCGCCGGCGCTGCGCCCGGGCTAAGATGGCCCGGCAGGCTGCCGACTCCCGTGCCAAAGCCGCCGGGCGTTGATGTGCCTAGAGCGCCGAATATCTTCGCTTGGGGAGCCTGCCCCATCCGGTAGAGATTGATCGCCGCCAGGCTCTGCTTCTCCTGCTGCATCCGATCCCAGATATCGCCCGGATGCGGCAGATTGAGCTGCGCCTCGGGCCGCGGCTGCGCTGTAGCCGCCTGCGGCGGCGCCGCTTCGCGCGGCTCCGGCGATGGCCAGGCAAAGGGATCTTCCTCCCGCCACTTCGCTTCGTTGAGCAGCCGCTTGCCCATCGATCAGCGCGGCAAGCACCGCCGATCTGGAACTGCTATAAGAGGGCATTTCGCTGTTCCTCAATTCATTGGTAGAGATCGATCAAACACGAAGAGCCGTCGCCTGACGCGCAAGGCAGGACCGAACGATGTACCAGCCACCCCATTTTCGAGAAGACCGCCCGGAGGTGCTCCACGCGCTCATCCGCGCGCATCCGCTGGCGACGGTCGTCACCGCCGGCGCCGGCGGGCTGATGGCCAATCTCATCCCGATGATCGTCGGTTCGGACGGCACGCTGCACGGCCACGTCGCCCGCGCCAATGATCAGCTCGCAGCGCTTCGCGAAGGCGCCGAGACCCTGCTCGTCTTCCAGGGTCCCCAAGCCTATGTCAGGCCGTCATGGTATCCGTCCAAGGCCGAGCACGGCAAAGTCGTGCCAACCTGGAATTACGTCATCGTCCAGGCCCGCGGCACGCCGCGCGTGATCGACGATCCCGCCCTGCTCAAGGCTCATCTCGAGCAACTCACCGCCAGCCAGGAGCAGGGCCGCGACCATCCCTGGGAGGTTGACGACGCGCCGGCCGATTTCATCGAACGCATGCTGCAGAACATCATCGGCTTCGAGGTCGCGGTGACGCAGATCGAAGGCAAATGGAAGGTCAGCCAGAACCGCACCGCAGCCGATTGGCGCGGCGCCGCCGACGGCCTCGCCCGCGAAGGTCAGACCGAGCTCGCGCGGCTTGTCATCGAACGCGGCACCGCTGCCTGAGTGATCCGAAGCGCCTTCAGACCTTGCGCCGCGTCAAATAGGCGGTCCAGGCCATCACCACCGTCGCCAGCCAAAGCGCGCCGAGCACGCAAAGTGCGTTGGCGTAAAATTTGATCTCCGGCGGCACCCCCGGTCCGCGCTCGCCGACGAAGGCCCGCAGGCGCGAGCGCATCGAATAGTCCATGACGAGATAGAGCGCGGCAACAAAAGGCGCCAGCCAACCGATCGAGAGAATCCCAGCGGGAATAATCTTGACTGCCCGAAGCATATCTCACTCCGCCAACGTATCGCTTGATCCTACACGCGGGGCAGGAAACTTTACAATGCAATTTGTTCTTGACTTGTTCCTCTCGACGAGCAACCAAGTTACTCGATTGGTCAAGTAAGGTCACGCGTTCCCCTCGGGCAAATTGGAGAGGTCACAATGCGGTCTGCGATGATCTTCGTCGCTGCCCTGTGCAGTCTGTTGACGGGATGCGGACAGAGCCCCGCTGCCTCGCCTGTCGGCGTTCGTAACCAGGGTCGTTATGCCGGCATCGGCGTATTCGACGCTGGACGTCTATGGTCGCAGATGACCGTGGCCAATGGGTCTCGCGATCCTGCTGCCGCGACAATCGCAGATGATGAGCACGTGATCGTCGTTGTCGACAGCCATACCGGAGAGGTCCGTCAATGTGGCGATCACAGCGGTCATTGTGTCACGATGAACCCGTGGAGCGGGACCGGCTCCGCGGTGCCCTCCTTGCCCGCAAGTCTTGCAAAGCACGCCGCAGATCTCGCCGCGGAAGATCGAGCAAACAGCACAGCGAAGAGTGACTGAGGCTATCCAGCCGGCTAATCATTTTTTCACTTTGATCCGTCCTGAGGCCACGCCTTCTCGGTAAAGCCGAACGGCTGATCTATTCAGTGGTGTGTCCGGCAGTCCGTTCACAAATCTGTCAACGATTTCCCTTTGCGCCGGCGTGAGTTGAACCCGGCCATCCGCTGTCGGCACGACGCCGCCGAACGCTTGCAGGTCATCTATGCCCGTCTTGTCTTCTGCTAGCACGTCCTTCAGAATTGTCGTGACCTGTTCGCTGTCGAGTCTTCCACCAATCAGACGTTGGACGTTTCCTTCGAGATTGCGCCGCTCCTGCGGATGCAAGCGAAAATAGGCGTCCGCCATCCATTGTGGAACACGCGCCAACTGCAACTTCTCACCGCCCCGTCCATGTCCCACGTCCGGCTCCAACTGATTTTGCCAAGTCGTGAACGTCTCGTGCCGCGACAACGGAGGAACCGACGGCGAAGCGAACTCGCCGTCCACCGCCAAACCACGAGGACCAAACTCCCCCGCCTGCGCTCCCTGCCCCATTCGGTAAAGATTGATCGCGCCCAGGGTCTGCTTCTCCTGCTGCATCCGATCCCAGATATCGCCCAGGTGCGGCAGATTGAGCTGGGGTTCGGGGCGGGGTTGGATCGGCGCAGCCGGCGGAGACGCCGGCTCGGCCGGCTCGCTCGACGGTGGCGGCAGTGGATCCTCCTCTCGCCACGTCGCCTCGTTGAGCAGTCGCTTTCGCTGACCATCGATCAGCGCTGCAAGCACCGCAGATTTGGAACTGAAGGACATAGCCCCCACTCCTCGCTAACAAATGTGTGGCAACGGTCGGCAACCAGCATCAAGCCGCCGAGCAACGCTTCGCAACATGACAAGCAGGGCCTTCCCCCGGCCCTGATCGACGCTCACATCGGCTTGCGCCTACCCGCCGGTCTCGGCCGAAACCGCCGCCGCGCGGAGCCGCTCTCAATCCACCTTGACGTGAAGGAAGTTCCAGTAACGCCGCGTCGCAGACTCCGGATCGAGCAGCGCGCTTTCCCCGCCGACTCCTTCGATCAGCGAGAACTGCTTCACCCCCGGCTTCAGCGGCTCGAACCGCAGCACCATCGTCCCGCCCTCGGCGTAGCTGCGGCTCTTCGGGCAGGCAGCGATCCCTTCCCCGCCGATCAGCCGATAGCGCCGCTCGGCCGCCAGCAGGTACGGGCTGTTCCAGCCGGTCATTGACCAGCAGGCTTCCTTCATCGCCTCGCCGGTCTGGATTCGGACCTCGGTCGCGGTCTTCGTGCGGTTGACCTCGACGATCTTAAGCGGGACGTCATTCTCGGCCGGCGTCCAAGCCGGCGCGGCCACCGCGGGCTGAACTAGGCTCGTCGCTAGAACCAGGCCGAGAAATCGCATAGCGCGCATCACACCCTCCGATCGGCTCCCGCCGTCCAGAGGATCCGCCAGACTTGCTTTACGAACTCCTACGAACCGCCCTCACGGGCGATTCCGGCCAATGCACCGCGAATATCGCTCGGATCGCCGCCTTCCCCGCCCCCGGCAATGGACTCCGCGCGTCCTAACCCTAGTTTGACGCTAGGAGATGAAGGCCATGACGATTCGTTGGAGCGAAACAGTCAGCCTCAGCTGGGCTGAACGGGGCAAGGTCCACGGCCAGCTCATGGCGATCGGCGACGCGGTCGATCTCTCGCCACCTTCAGCGACGAGCGCAAGCGCCGCTCGGAAATCTTCCTTCTTGAACCGGTCGAGATCGCGCCCGGCGAAACCATCCTCCAGCCCGAGCAGATCGAGCAGCTGTTGATCCTCCGCTAGTCACGCCGCCTGCCCAATGCGATCTGGTCCCCCCACGCGCTTCTGCTAAAGAGCGTGGCATAGGGCGGCCCGGTGCCGCGAGGATCGTGGGGCCGAGCCGTGATGCCGCAACCGCCATTGAAGCTCAACCTGGGCTCCGGCACCAATCGGATCGACGGCTATCTCAGTGTCGACCATTCGGCGGAATGCAGTCCCGATATCCTCATGGACCTCGAGCAGGTGCCCTGGGACTTTCCCGATAGCTCGGTTTCCCACATCATCATGAGCCATGTACTCGAGCATCTCGGCCAGACCCCCAAGGCGTTTCTCGCGATCATGCAGGAACTCTACCGCATCTGCCGCGACGGCGCCGACGTCGAGATCACCGTACCGCATCCCTTCCATGACAATTTCGTCTCAGACCCGACGCACGTCCGCCCGATCACGCTAATGACCTTGGCACTGTTCGATCGCGAGCAAAATCTGATCTGGCGTGAGCAGGGCGGTTCGAATTCTCCTCTCGCACTGCAATGCGGTGTCGACTTCAGGGTCGTCGAGTATCAGAACCGCCTCAATCCACCGGAAATGTCGGCGCTCAAGCAGCTCGAAGAACGCGACATGATGCTTGCGCAGGCCTTCTTCAACTTCGGCCGCAATCTGATCAGCGAGACATGGTTCAAGCTGAAGGTGGTCAAGCCGGGCTGATCGCTGCGCCGTTCATGGCACGAGCTTGTCGGCAAGCCCGTGCATCTCCTCCAGCCGCGACGCGAGCCGCGCCTTTTCCTCCGCGCTCAGCTCGCCCTGGACCATCCGAAAGCGAAACCTGCCGTCGCTGATTTCAAGCACGCCAATCCGGTCGCCGGGATCCTCGGCGATCATGAACGGAAAGCCGGCAACCGCCAGCTCGGCATCATGCGTCAGCGGCAGCAGCGCCGCCCGTGCGCACATTATAACCGACCCCTGCGGCGCATCGAGCGTGAAGCGCTGACCCTTGCCCGTCTGCGCCAGCACATGAAGCTTCGGCCGTGCGACGAACGCGCCCTGCCCGTCGGCGGATGGTTTGATTACGCCACAGGCCCCTTCCGCTACTGGCGCGGGCGTCACCGCGCCGCGCGCCGCGGTCAGCAACAACAGCAGTGGCAAGCCGATCAATCGCACGTTCGTGTCCTCGCCGAGTAACCGAACCAGCTTGATCGGCTAGCGCTCGATATTGCCCTGCACGAGACCATGAACGGTGCGCCGATCATAATCCGCCTGCAATTCACGGATCCGGTCGAGCGCGCGCTCGCCCCAGGCTTCTTCCTTGCCGCAGGGAGCGGCGGCAACCGCCTCCCCGACCTCATGGGCATGCTCATAGGCGATCCGTGCATGGCCGGCCTCATGCGCCCGCAGCTGGGCAATGAGCTTGCGCCAGCCAAGCTGGACCTCCTCGGATTGCTTCCGTTCATTGACCAGCCGCGGCAGCAGGACGACTGCACTGAAGCGCACCTCGGGATCGATCACCTCACAGCGCGACCCGGTCACCTTCCGGCCCCAGCTCCAGGCGATCCGATAGTCCGTGCTCCCGGCGCCGTCGCCCTCGCCGTTATGCGGGCCGCGCCGGTGCATCGAGGCATTGATCTCGTCGGAGTTGGTCCCGCGCACGTCATAATAGCGAAACTCGAGATTTGGGATCCCGGCGAACGGATTCTCTGCCTGCGCAGATGCTGCCTGCGTGGCGACAGCGGTCGCAAGCAGTCCGCCTGCCATCAGCCATCGGCCCACCAATATGGTCACTCTCGCCACGTCACTCTAGGGATTCTGCACCATCGTCTTCTGTGTCCAGACGCTTATCGAACCCTTCGATGGGCGGTACGCAACCGTAAGCGATGCCATACATATCTCGTCCGCCCCAAATGCGCCAACTACCTGTACAGGGGTTCTCCCCACCATGACCGGTATGCCGGCCCTCTCGATACCGATCTTATCCGTCCAATATAGCTGCCCGAATTCGGCGGATCTGTCTTGAGGACCCTGGAGAATCCGGTTGGCTGAGAATCTAGCCGGTAGCACTGGACGTCAAAGTCTTCCGAGTATCCCTCAATCAAACTGAGGTCTTCCACATGGTAGCGATCGGGAATGTAATTGCAGGACGTATCGCCAGTTTCATCCCGACAGCGCATATCCTTAATACGCCAGATCTCATCTCGTCAGCCAACATTGGGAGGATAACGCCAATTCTCTTATTTGGGTCTCACTGTCAGCAATCATCCAATCGGACCAAGGAGGACCCGGCTTCAATTGGTCACAGTTAGACTTCGTCTCGAATTTCACCTTCTCTTCTTCTTCATCGTAAACCGGCCGACTGAGAAACCGAAAGCGATGCTGGACACTCAACCCGGTCGGATATCGTCCCGGGGGACGGCCCATTCCGAAAAACCGTCCGGTGGCGCTTTTTCCGCGGGCTCGGCTCACGGGCGAACCGCGATGGCCCGGGTGAATCCGCGGTGATTCCGCCGAGAACCGAATCCGGCTATTGAACATCGACCGGCGATCAACTTGCCTCCACGGCGAAATGCTCGCCGCTTCGAAAAGTGAGATTTTGCGTGAAGTGCCACCCCTTACGGATCATCGCCGCATAAAGGCTGTTCCCGCACATCGAGTCATTCCAATCGTGCTGCAGGTCGCCACGCCAACCTGGCGCCATGGCCGTCAGATCGCCCAGAACGAATTTACTCCACACAACCGTGCGGGCGGCACAAAGGACAGCCATCCCATCCACGCGAGTTACTCGGTCGACCATCATCGGCAATTCCGCCATGACCTTTGCGCTCAGGAATTTTTGCGTGATGACAAACCGCTTGAGGCCACCTTCAGCCCATGTCGCGGCATTCACGCCGCTCCCCGCAAGAAGTTCATTCCAAGGAGTCTGGCTTCAATCGTCAAGATTTCCTCAGAAACTGACTTGTATGCGCCACGAACGCCATGCCTGTCACGCAATTGGCAGGCATGTCACGGGACGGACGACGAGCGCTTTAGTTGCTCAACAAGCGGCGCGCAGAACTCAATGCGACCACCGTATCCACAGATCTCAGATATCATGATTGACGTAACCGTCGATACTAATGAGTCAGGACCTCTAAACTGCGCGCTCGAATCCGAGCAGTCGTTGTCCGACCACGTCGCTCGACCAGCCTTGCGTCGTTCGGTCAGAATCATCGTTTGATCCGGGCAAACAACAACCAGCTCCGCTTCGGCCGGAGTGATCATAGCACGTTCGGCATCGGTCACGGGCGATAGCAACGAATCCGCATGCTTCTCAATCAGTGACCATTCCTCGCTAGTGAGGACGAGCCTCATCGACCCCTGCTCGATCCACGGACCTCCACCCCTCGTCTTGAGCCATTGAACCTGCGCGATCGCCCCACCTCGCCCATCGCCATGGGCTTGGAAGTTGAAAGCACCCGCGCCATGCCCCGCGCGAGTTCCATTTCTGCCTTGCATCACGCGGATACGAACGACGTTGTCGCCGATCGCCTCTAGCGGCAAAGCACGATCGATCTTCTCGTATGCCCGGACGATATCCTTCGGCGGCTTGCCTTCACCATGACGGGCATCGGCCGGAACGATTGGAAACAGCAACAGCGCAAGGATGCCGACATAAGTCAGCAACGATCGAATAGCTCTTCGCGCAGGCCCGATCCACATTGTATTCGCCATCCTTAACCCGCAACCACGTAGATGACATGCTAATTCGGCTTCTTCAGCACCTTTTCCGGTCGTTCAAGAACTCGCAGGCGGCCCTTATTGTCATATTGGTAGATAAATTTCGAGGGCGTTCCAAGGGTGAAAAAGTCAAATCCGAGGTTTTCAGGATCTCTCTTCTTTCCAGGATTGATATCTTTATTTTTTCTCGCCCCGCTTAGGTCAGTATCGCTAGGCCGATCGGAGTTTAATTCATCCCCGAGTTGGCTAGTCCGCATACCGGTGAGCGTTGAATAATCTCCGTGATTATGCCCTTCGCCATGTGCCATGAAAAATACCGCAGTAGGATCAGGCGGCTCGCTCGCGGGCAGATTGGCCCACGCAGGGAGATCGACTTTGCTGAGCTTGGGCGACGGAACGGAGATAGACTTGAGCTGCCTGCCCGAAGGCGTGTCGAAGGTGATGGGATTGCCGTTGATGGTGAGCAAGGATTGGAGAGCATAAGAGCCTCCTTGTGGCCCCGTCATCCACGGGTCCGAAAAGCCCCATTTTCCAGACACGGGATTCTGATAGTATAGCCAATGGTATTCTTGATTCACCCTCGTCGAGTGCGGATCCATGATTTGATGCACGTAATGGGAAGCGGCTTCCCTGGTTGGAAAATACGCGCCGGGATTTTGGATACCTGCTCGTTCGCCCGGGACGACATCGACGCGACGTGGATTATTTTGCGCCTTCAAGGCTTGATTGAATTCCTTTCGGTTCATTCCGGAAAATGGACTTGCATTCTGCAATGCGCTGCCCTGCGGGCCACCTGACTGCAAGCCACCTGAACTCCTCTGCGCCGCCGCGTCATGTGCTGCGCCATAAGCCAGCACCGCCGTCGCCACGCGCGGGCTCGAATTGGCCAGCCTGTCTGCCGCTTGCTCCAGGTCCGCAGCCGCAGCCTTATGTATCTCCGCGTCGATCGGCCCGGGCTGCCGGCCCAGCCGATAGGCGTTGACCGCATCAGCCACGCCATGGACCTGCGCGAGTTCGTCCGAGTTCAGCCGGCCATCGCCGATCGATTGCATGAAGGCGTGATGGTCAGCGAGGAACCCGGGATCGATTGATAGCGCAGGCGATGCGCCGGCACCGGGGCCATGACCCTGCAGGCCACCAACGCCCGCGCTAAATGCACCAATGCTGGGTTTGTCTTGAGCGCCAAACATCCCCGGCTGAAGCGCCTGTCCCATCCGATAGAGGTTGATCGCGCCCAGGCTCTGCTTCTCCTGCTGCATCCGATCCCAGATATCGCCAAGATGCGGCAGGTTGAGCTGCGGCTGGGGCCGCGGCTGCACCGGGGCCGCCGGCGGAGGCGCCGCGCCGCGCGGCTCCGGCGATGGCCCGGCCAAGGGATCTTCTTCCCGCCCCTTCCCTTCGTCGAGCAGCCGCTTGCGTTGACCATCGATCAGCGCCCCAAGCACCGCCGCTTTGACTATGGGAGAGGACGGCATCGCATCGCTCCTTCATTGATGGGGATCGGCGCGGGCCGGCTTTGGTGCCGCCAATCCCGCCGCAACATGACGAGCCTGGTCCTGATTCGATCGCGGCTCGCGGACATCATTCGGCCAGTGGCACCGCCCGGAGTCACGGATTAGACTGACCGAGAGGAGAACCCGTCGATGGCCAGATCGCTCGCAATCGCCTCGGCCGCGCTCGCGTTATTGATCGCTACCGCCGCGCGCGCCGAAGTCGGCGACGAGCTTCGCGCCCGTGCCCCGAAGACCGTCGCAACCCTGCTCCCCTGGTGCACCGCCAACGCCAAGGACTGCCGCGCGCTGGTCGGCCTGGTTGACCTCGATGCGATCAGCGAAGGCCCCACCCCCGGCACCTGCGTCATCGGTACGAAAGATGCCGACACCGCCACCAAATCGATTCTCGACTGGCTCGCCGCGCACAAGGAAACCCACGCCGGCTCCGCCGAAGCCGGCATCGCCGCCGCGATCAACGCGCTCTGGCCCTGCTAGCGCAAATCCAGCCCGCGAGGATGCAGCCCCGCGCCGCAATAGATCATGTCGACGACCGCAAGATTGGCGACCGCGTCCTCCACTGTCGTCAACGGTGCAGCCCGCCCACGCACGACATCGGCGAAATGCGCCGCCTGATATTGATAGGTCGGCGTGTCGCCCAAATCCTCGCTCCATTGCCGCCCGCCGACATCGAAATCGATCCGGCACCCGAAGTCGGTGAGGAATGCATTGTGCACCACCGCCGTCCCCACCGCGCCGCTGATCACGGTGACGATGTCGAACTCGGTGCCGGTGTTGGTCGAGATCACCCGCCCCGTCGCCCCGCCAGCGAACGCCAGCTCGGCATCGATCTCGATGTCGATCTCCGGCCCCTCCAGCGCCACCTTGACTGCGCTCAACCCGGTCGGCTCGCCGAGCAGCATGCGCAGCAGATTGACGACATAGCAGCCGGCATCCATCAGCACGCCGCCGCCGCGTCCGTAATCGAGCCGGAAATCGTCGGGCAGCATGTTCGATCGCGGATAGCTGAACCGCCCCTCGATATGGCGCACCGCGCCGATCTCGCCCTCACCGACCAATCGCCGCAACCGCGCCGCGACCGGATGGCACCGCCAATGGAATGCCTCGACGAACGGCCGACCGACCCGGCTCGCTTCGGCCACCAGCCCCGCCGCCTCATCCGCGTTCGAAGCGAGCGGCTTTTCGCACAACACCGCCTTGTCGGCGCGCAACGCGCGCAGCGACCATTCGGCATGAAGATTGTTCGGCAATCCGACATAGATCGCCTCGAGCGACGGATCCGCGAGCAAATCCTCATAGGATCCCCAACCCGGAATACCGTGCGTCTCGGCATAGCCGCGCGCCCGGGCCGGATCGCGAGAACCGACGCTCGCAACCGTCACGCTTTCCACAACCCGCGCCGGCGCGATCAGCGCATAGGTGGCCACCGTCGACGTGCCGAGCACGCCGATCCGGACCGGCGTGCCTTCCGCCGTCGCGCTCATGGCGCCATGCCGGCGGCGATTGTCTGCATCTCTTGCAGTCGCGGCTCGAGCAGCTTCTCCTCATCCGCCGTCAGCGCGCCCTTCACCATGCGATATTCGCACAGCCCGTCGTTGATCTCGAGCACGCCGATCCGGTCGCTATCCTGGTTGATGATGTAGAACGGACGGCCGGTGATCGCGACCTGGATGTCATAGGGCATCGGCAGGATCGACGAACGGCCGCACATCACCGCCGCCTCGAGCGGCGCGTCGACCGCGAACGTCTTTCCCGGCCCGGTCTGGCTGAGCGGACGCAGATCGCCGCGTTCCTCGAACTGGCCCTTGCCGTCCGGCGTATCGATCAACAGCCCGCATTTACTCTCGGTCGGCGGCGCAACCGCCGCCACAGCCGCCGGCTGTCCCATCGCCGCGCTCGCTGTGGCAGTGAACCACAGCAACACGCCCTGCCTTGCCCAGCTCCCCACCTCGCGACCGCCTCCGCGCCTTTGGCTCTGCCCGCGGATAGCCCCTTAGCGAAACCGCCACCCCCCGCCCAGTGCGGACGGTTACCGCTTCTAGCCCGTCCCGAAACGGGTCATATTCACCGGATGAGATGCTGCTCGGTATGGCTGATCGCCGCCCTCGCGACCCTGCCCCTGGCGCCGCTCGCCGGCGCCGGTCCGCCGCCGGTCATCGTCCACATCGCGGATGCGCCGGACAATCAGTGCCTGGTCACCGCCGACGGCCAGCCGATCGCGATCAACAAGCCGCCACCCCCGCCGCTCGCGCTACAGATGCGTTCCCGCGGGGTGCGGCTGACCTATGCCGACCCTAAGCCCGACTTTCACTGCATCTCGGGCGTGATCTTCCCGCTCCAGGCCGCAGGCATAGACATCCGAAATTGATCCCCTGCGCCGGCGACGCGATGCTGCTAACATCGACCATCACGGCGACCGCGGCGGGGATGGCAGCGATGGTTCGAACCGGCATTGCCAGGCGCTGGCGTCTCGCCCTGCTCGTCGGCCTCGTCGGCCTCGCCACAGCCGGCCTCGCCCTCGCCGAACCGGCAAATCCGCCGGCCATGACGCCGGCCCAGTTCGACCAGGTCGCCAAGCTCTGCCAGCTCAGAAAGACCACCACTCTTGAGCCGCCCGCCAAGCCCGGCGGCGAGCCGATTATCAGCGAGCGTCATTGCGACCCCGATTGGGACGCTCGGATGAAATGCGCCGAGGAGAATTTCGGCAAGGCCGGCAAGGTCGCGCGCACCAGCTTCACCAGCGAATGGATCTGCCAGATCGCAGCCCCGCCCTCGGCCAATATGTGACGATGCGAGAGCGCTTCCTAATCGCCGGCGCGCTCGCCGTCGCTGCCATGCCGGCGAAGGCGCAACCAGCCGCGCCTACCGCCGCCGACACCGCCGCAACCGTGAGCCCCGGCGGGACTCTGGTCGACAGCTTCCTCCCCATGCCGCTCGGCGACCGCCTGCTCGACGCGCTCTATCAACGTATGCGCGGCAGCGTCGCGACGACACGCGCGCCGAACCCGCCGCCGCCGGCAAAGCTCGAGCAGGCGATGAATACGATGGCGACGAGCATCACCGCCGAGTTCCGCCGCCTCTACCCCGCCTGGCGCCAGTCCCAGGCCGTCGCGCTCGACAAATCCTATTCCCCGGCCGAGCTCCGCCAGCTCACCGTCTTCTTCGCCGATCCGCGCTGGCCCGACGTGCTGGTCCGAGGCATGCAGGCCATCCCGCTCGACTATGCCGACGATCGCTCCGACCCGAATTCAACCGGGCCAAAGCCCTTTCTCGAGGAGATCAGCCTGCGCGTCGGCCCCGCCGACAAGATCTTCCTCGCCGAGCTGACCGCGACACCCGCCGGCCAGCGTTTCATGGCCGAGTCCAAGGATCACTTCGACGTCGTCTTCAAGGACGCGGTCGACGCCGGCGAACGCAAAGCCAGCGACCAGTTCGACCTCCTCCGCGACGCGACCCGGGGCGAGCATCGACAAATGGCGAGATAGTCCAAACGCCCTCCTAAAGACCCGCCCCCGCCGCCCGCGCTTCTTCCGACGCCATCGCCTGCGCTCGCATCAGATCGGGCGCCGCGCCGGCACGCCGGGCCTCGGCGTCCGCTGCATTCTTCGCAGCTTCACTCTCGATCTTCTGGATCTCGGCAGCTGCCCGCCTGAGCGACACCTGCTTCTCGATCGCCTCCTCCTGCTGCGCCTGAGGGCTGTTCTGCGTCATCGCCACCTGCTTGACGATTTCGAGCAGCTTGTCCTTGTCGCGCAGCGAGCTCGCCTGGATGATGATCTCGATCACCGGCAGCGGCATGTTGATCAGCGCCGGCGCCAGCTTGGTCAGCGTGTCGAACTGCTCGGACTGCACCGTCGGCGTGTCCATCCCCTCGTCGATGACAATGTCGACATCGAGCTCGGTCACCTGATTGGCGATGTGCAGCGGCTGATGCGCTGCCGGATCGCGCGCGATCAGCGCCAGCTTGGCCGGCGCCGCCGGATCGCCCGCCAGCCGTTCCGCCGCCACCTGCAGCACCGTCTGCGGCTGGTTGAGCCCGACGAAGCGCGGATTGCGGACGTCGTCGGTCACCCGGATCCAGCGCGGCCCATTCCAATATTGCCGGATGCGCGCCCAGCAGGCGCGATAGACCGCGAGCGACAGCATCCTGAGCCGATCCATCAGCAGCGCCACCTCGACCATGCCGCCCTGCTGCTGCGCCAGGATCGCGCGGCCCGACGCATCATTCTCATTCTTCCCCGCAAGCGCCGCATTCGGCCCGAGCAGGTCGATCTCGGCCTTGGCCTCCTGCAGCATCTGGAAATTCGCCGCCGCCATGTCGCCGGTCGGGATCATCTCGACCTCGCCGCTGTCGGCGATCAGCACGCCGTCGGGTTTGGCGAACTCGCGCTTGGCAACCGAGGCTTCGATCTGTGCCGTGCGCGAGATGCGCATCTGCCGCGAGTTGATCAGATGCAGCCCCTTGGAGCGCCGCTTGTTGACCTCGTCTTGCGGGCTGATCATCGCCCGCACCTCACCATAGCGATTGTTGTCGCGGTCGACATAGGCCGAGATCGCGCGGATCGGATTGTCCGGCCGCCGCTCCTCGTCGAGATAGGGCGACGGGCCGGGCGGGATCAGATGGCCCGATTTGGTGAAGGTGCACGCCATCCACCGCCCGTCGCGCTTGTAATAGGCCTCGATGATGCGGATCCGCTTGCGCTTGTAATCGGCCCACATTTGGAATTTCGGCCGGTCGTCATAGGTCGTCGTGTCGCGCGCAGTGGTCAGCGTCTCGTCGATGATCTCGCCTGCTTCGGGCCAGCGCGCCCGCGCATCCTCGATGTCCATCCAGGTGACGATGCCCATATAGGCCGCGTCGCTGAAATCGGCGCGCCGCGCATGCGGGTCATACCAGAAGCGGTCCCAGGGGATTGCCGTGATCTGCGGATCGACCCCATGCTTGCAGTTGCGCGCGCCGATCATCACCGCGCCGGTGCCCTCGACGATGATCGCCTCGAAGGCGTCCGAGCGAATCTGGTCCCAATCATTGTCGTCGCAGACGAAGCGCAGCGCATCGGTCGCCGCCTGCGCCGCGCCGCTATCGTCCGGCGTGCGCGGGAACGCCTTGGGGTCCTTGCGCGTCTGCGCCTCGAGACCTTTTAGGAAGTTCACCTTCCGCTGAATCCGGTTGAACGTCACCACCGGCTGGCCGCGCTTCCTCAACGCCGACTCCTCGGCCGCGGTCCACTGCTTGCCGTCGTAATAATCGCGGTCGCGCTCGGCCTTCTCGCGCGCCTCATGCGTCGCCTCATCAGCCTCTTCGAACATCTTGACCAGCTCGGCGATCACCTCGGCCTCCGCCTCCGGATCGACCTCGGGCTTGGCATAGGCAGGCGCATCGCTGATGGCCGTCACACCGTCTTCCATGACGCCTCCTCATTGTCCTTGAGTAACTTGTCCCAGCGATCGCGCGGTCGCGGCCTGACGCTCGCGCGGACGATCGCCGGATGCGCTTGGTCGACCGCCCGGCCGATCAGCGAGGCAGCGTCGACCTCGTCGTCATGCCGCCCCGCGGGGAACACCAGAAACTCCGCGAGTTCGGCGTCCGGCTCGAAGCACACGCGCCCGCTCGCCGCCATCGCCTGAAATGCCCGCGCCCGCGTCGGCTTGTCGGCCAGGCTGGGCAGCCATTCCAACCGGCAATAGATCCCGCGCTCGCGCATGCGCCGGCTGAGCATCGGCTCGATCGCCTTCTGGATCACCCCGCTCTCGCCGAACCAGGCGACTGGCTTGTGCCGCGCGATCAGGTCCAGCTTTTTCTCGATCCATACATCGCTGGTTGCCCGCCCTCGCCAGCCGTCGACGCGAAAGAGCCCTCCGGTCGCATCGACGCCCCAAATGCGGTGCACCGTCCAGTCGCCTTCGCCGTCGGTCACCGCATAGTCGCTGGTTCCGTAGAGCTGCAGCGCCGGGAGCGCCGTCCAGCTCTTGAACCAGCCCCGTTGAAAATAGGTCCCCTCGTCGGGCGACGGCCGCTGCTGATAAAGCGCCGACCATTCGCGCGGACCGATCGTCCGCCGGATCCGCTCTAGCGTGTCGAGGTCGTACCATTCCGGCCACAGCGCCGCGCCGGCGTCGTCGATCGCCGGCAGCGCAAGCACCTCCCACTGTGCCGGCTCATGCGCCAGCAGCCGGCCGGCGAGATCATCCTCATGCCAGCGAGTCTGGATCAAAACGATCGCGCCGCCCGGCGTCAGCCTGGTGAACAGGGTCGATCGATACCAGTCCCACACCAGCTCGCGCCGCCGCCCGCTGTCGGCCTCCTCGCGGTCCTTGAACGGGTCGTCGATCAGCGCGATGTCCGCGCCGCGCCCGGTCACCGCTGTGCCGACGCCGGCAGCGACATAGGCCCCGCCATGATTGGTGTTGAGCCGGTTCGCCGCCCGGCTGTCCGGCGCCAGCGCGACATTCGGAAACACCTCGGCGAATTCGCGCTCGGCGACGATGTTGCGGACATTGCGCCCGAAGTCGGTCGCAAGATCGCTGTTGTAGCTCGCGCCGATCAGCTGCCGCTGCGGATCACGCCCGAGGCACCAGGCCGGAAAGCGCTTCGACGCCAGCTCCGATTTTCCATGGCGCGGCGGCATGAAGATCATCAGCCGGTCGATCTCGCCGCGCTCGACCGCCTCGAGCTTCTCGGCAATCCGCCGATGATGCCCCGCCGGCCGATAGAGCGGATTGCTGTACTGCGCGAATTCGATCAGGCGCCGCCGCGCCAGTTCACGCTTCGCCGCATCGATATCCGCCGAATCGAGCCAATATGGTGCCATGGGCGTGTGACTGTCCATCACCCCGCCTCTCGACCACGCAGGCCGACTGTCTCTCGCGAAATCGCGCTACGACGATCTCAGCTGCGATGTTGGGAACCGCCGAGCGCAATTCTCGACGTTGATTGATTCATGCCATTTTGGTGCTGCCGTGTCAAGCGCCGCAATGCGCTCTGTACAAAGCCACCGCACAGCCCTCTTTTGCCGTCGACAAGGAGGAACGCCATGAAGGATTTGTCTGACCTCAAGATCGTCATCGCCGCGCTGGGCGAAGACGGCAAAGGCCATTTCACCGCCGGCGGTCCACCGGCGCGTCTCGCCATCCCGGGCCTCGTCGAATCCGCCTTTGTCTGGGAGAACGCCGGGACACCCAACCTCCCCAGTCAATTCGGCAAGCTCCCCGTCGACATCTCGCTGCCGCTCCCCGGCGGCGCCAAGTTCGGCATCTCCTGCTTCGCGCCCCACTCCGCCGGCCGCACCGATCCCTCCGTCAAGGCCGCGCTCGGCGTCGACATGGCCGACGACGGCATGCACGGTCATCCGACCCTCGATTACGAAGTGATCATCTCCGGCAAGATCGATCTTATGCTCGACAGCGGCGAGGTCGAGACGCTGACCCCCGGCACCATGCTGATGATGGCCGGCGTCAATCACGCCTGGCGCAATGTCTATGACGAGCCCTGCGTGTTCGTCACGGTCACGATCGGCGCCACTGAGACCGCCTGCTAAACCCATGCCCCCGCATATACCAATCGCGCCGCCTGCGATTGCCCGCTCCGGCCGCCGGCGCTAGCCTCCCGACAACAGGAACGACCCTGCTTGGGATCCTGCACGGGAGACGATGCCATGAAAATCCTCTGCATGCTGAAAAAGAAGCCCGGCATGAGCTTCGAGGACTTCCGCGACTATTACGAAACCAAGCACGCACCGCTGTGCGAGAAGCTGATCCCCTTCTACACCGACTACCGCCGGAACTTCATCGTGCCCGTCCAGGACTATAATCCGGGCCATCTTGAAAACGCCCTGCCGGCCGAGCGCCCGTTCGACGTCGTCACCGAGCTTACCTTCCGCGATCGCGAACAGTATCAGCAGCTGGTCGACGCGCTGTCCGATCCGAAGATCGGCGACATCATCACCAGGGACGAGGAAAATCTCTTCGATCGCTCGGCGATGACGATCTATATCGTCGACGAGCACGTCACCGAGTCCGTGCCGGCCTGACCCGTGCCGCTGCGGTCCGATCGGGAGGAGCCATTATGACATCTACGTCCAGCGCCTTCGCCTCTGCGTCCAGCTCGTCCAGCCACAGCAGCTCCAGCGCGAGCAGCCGCGACGACATCCGCGACCGCCAGGAGATCACCGACCAGATCTACCGCTACTGCCGTTCGATGGACCGCCGCGACGTCGCGCTCGGCTACAGCGTGTTCCACGACGATGCCGTCACCGATTACGGCGAAGGCTTCTATTCCGGCAGCGGCCACGGCTTCATCGACTGGGTGACCGAGCTGCACGGCACCTTCCTCAATCACTCGCATCAGATGACCAACATCCTGATCGAGCTCGACGGCGACCGTGCCGCCAGCGAGACCTACGCCGTCGTCGCGCTGCGCCGGCAGGACGGCGATCAGATCGTCCAGATCACTGCCTGGTGCCGCTATCTCGACAAATGGTCGCGCCGCAACGGCCGCTGGGCGATCGACAAGCGCGTCATCATCCTCGATCTCGACGAGCTGCGCCCGGTCACGCCGATGAGCCCGTCGACCCGGGGCCGTCGCGACGACAGCGATCCGAGCTACGATCTCTTCGCCGGCCGCTGGTGATGATGCTCCTGTCGCTCCTGCTGCTGTTGCAGGGCGCGCCTGCCGATGCGGTATCGACGAGCATCTCGAAATCCGACATGCGCGATTTGCAGCGGCAGGCGGAAGCACAGGTCAGGCAATGCTGGCACGTGCCGAAGACCAAATCCAACATCGCGACGACCGTGCGAGTCTACTATAATCGCGACGGCACGCTGGCGGCCGAGCCACAGGTGCTGAAGCAGACCATCGCGCCCGAATATTACATCGTCGTTGTGCGCGAGATCGCCCAACGCGCCAAGCGCGCCGTCTCGCTCTGCGCCCCGATCCGCCTGCCTGCCGAAAGCTACAGCGGTGGCTGGGAGGACATCGAGCTGACGCTCCACACCAGAAAGCAATAGCGAGAGTCACTATGAAGCTCGGAACGACCTATCCGCAGATCGAACTCGGCGGCGATCCGCAATCGCTGCGCCGTTTCGCCGAGGCGACCGAGCAGCTCGGCTATGATCACATCCTGATCTACGATCACGTCGTCGGCGCGGTCCACGAGGGCCGCGATCCGCCGCTCTGGGGCCCTTACACCGAAAAGGATCCGTTCCACGACATCTTCACCGCCTTCGCCTATCTCGCCGCGCTCACGACACGCATCGAGCTGATCAGCGGCATCCTCATCCTTCCCCAGCGCCAGACAGTGCTCGTCGCCAAACAGGCGACCGACGTCGCGCTGATGTCCAACGGCCGGCTTCGCCTCGGCGTCGGCAGCGGCTGGAACTACGTCGAATATGACGCGCTCGGCGAGGATTGGGACAAGCGCGGCGCCAAGATGAGCGAGCAGATCCCCTATCTACGCCGGCTGTGGAGCGAGGAGGCGATCGACTGGCGCGGCCAGTTCGACCAGATCGACCGCGGCAACATCGTCCCACGTCCCAAACAGCAGATCCCGATTTATTGCGGCGGCTTCAGCGAGCCTGCCTTCCGTCGCGCGGCGAAGCTGGCCGACGGCTTCATCTTCGCCTCCGCGCTCACCCCCGGTGCGCTCGACAACATCGCCCGGGTCAATGAACTGCTGCGCGGGCAAGGCCGCTCACCCGCGGATTTCTACAAGCTCTCGGTTCTCCACCCCGACGAGCTGAACACGCCGGTCAACGAGATCATCGAGGCCCTCCTCCGCCTGCGCGACGCCGGCGCCGACGACGCCAGCATCGTCACCATGCGACGAGGTCTCACTACGCTCGACCAGCACATCGATTTCATTGCCGATATGAAGGCCCGGGCCGACGCCGCCCTGCGCTAAGGGATCGCAACCGTAGTTAACGCAGAACTCGCTAACCATTTCTAACTCTGTACAAAAATGCCCTGTTCGGTTCAAAAGGTGTCCCAAATAGGGGGATGCCATGAAGCGCTTGCTGTTGATCGCGCTGGCGGTCGCCGCACCAGCCTATGCTCAGGAGTCCAACGGCTCCTTGCGTCCCGAGGAGTACAACGCGCTCCAGATCTACTTCGCTTGCATCTACCAGCAGGTCAGCGAGAATGACGATGGCGCGATCGAGCCGGACAGCCTGACGCCAAAGGTCGCGCCGAGCTGCCGCTATCTTCTCGGCACAGCCGCGACGATCTTCTCGCAAGGCAAGAAGGCGGCGCGCGAAGCGCTCTACAACAAATGGCTGGGCCTCGAGGAAACGCAGGTCGCCAAGACTCTCTGGGCAGTGCGCCAGGATCGCCTCGCCTCGGGTGGATCGGCAGCGCCGGTGACCGCCTCGGCCTCGCCCGAACCAGCTACCGCACCGATCCAAATCGCAGCGACGGAGACGCCGGCGCCGCGCTCTGCTGCCTCAAGGCCGAAGCCGGCCGCGGCCACCAGCGCCGACGCCAGGCCGATGAGCGAATGGCGCCGCGCCTATATCGCCAAGCACGGCCACGAGCCGCCGGTCGCCGCTAAATAACCTCGCGGAGATCGCGCGTCACAGCGAATCCCGCGGTGCTTCCCTCGGCGACGACAGCCACCACACCACCACCCAGCTGGCGACGATCTGAACGAGAATCAGCGCTGGCAGGATCGCCGGATGGGCCGACAGCATCGCGCCCGTACCGGGCTGTGGAAACATCAGTGGTATGTCGAGCAGGTTGAACACGACAATCGCGCCCAGTAGACCGCGCCGACCCCCGAACAGCCACCAGCAGACCCAGCCATAGGCCAGCTCGACCAGCAGGTCCGCCAGCGGCAAGGATTGCAGGTTGAGGCCGAACACCGGTCCTCCGGCGACCGGCAACAAATGGATGTCGGGCTCGTGATGGATCGCGTCCAGCAGGATGTGGGAGACCACGCCCAGCGCAAGCGCAACGCCCAGTCGTCGCTGCCCGAAGATGAACGCCGCCACCGCCCAGGTCACCAGCCCCAACCCGAGGCCGCTCACAAGCGAATGCGAATAGGGCAGGAAGTCGAGGCGAACATGATCGCCATCGATCGCGAAATGCTCGATGCCGGCGAATGTCAGACCAACCCACAGCAACTCGACCAGCTGGACAGAAATCAGCAGCGGCCAGATCGGCGCCTCGGGATAGCGTCGCTTGAGAACCAGCGCGGTTGCCGCATGGCTGATCGCGTACATCGCGCCGGTGATTTTGGACCCATCGATGAACCGGGTCGAGTCGGCGCCATCGCGGCCGGGCAAGAAGTGAGGATGATACGCAACACTGCGAAACGATCCTCAGCAAAGGCCGAAATTTTCTGTCGACAGGCCTTGCCGCGCGCGCGTAGCTGAGAGGGTACAACATCTCATAACGCGCCAGGCGGGACTGGGAATGTGACGAAAGGGCGCCAATGGAGCGTCTCAAGTAGGGGAGGATATATCATGATCCGGACAGCATTCTTGCTTTTTGTCGGCACGTCGACACTCGCCTCGACGGCGGCATTGGCCCAGGACGCCCCGCCGCCTGCCGCAAATTCCGGCACTGGCTTGCAGGATATCATCGTCACCGCCCAGCGCCGGGCCGAGAACGTCATCAACGTTCCGCTGTCGATCCAGGCGATCACCGGCAAATCGCTGCAGGACCATAACATCCAGAAGTTCGACCAGCTGAACTTCACCACCCCCGGCTTCGTCGTCCAGAGCGGCACCGGCTATACCGAAGCGTTCATTCGCGGCGTCGGCAATGCCGTTCTCGTGGGCGCCGACCCCAGCGTTACGGTCAACGTCGACGATGTCCCGCACGTCTACGGCAGCCTCATCTCCGACTTCGCCAACGTCGAGCGCGTCGAGGTGCTGAAGGGCGCGCAGGGCGGCCTCTACGGCCGTAACGCGACCGGCGGCGTGGTCAACATCATCACCAAGCAGCCGGGTAGCAAATGGGCCGCGGATGCCACCGTGTCCTATGGTTCCTACCATACCTTCGACGGCTCGGTATATTTGAACGTCCCGATCGTCAGCGACAAGATTGACTGGAATATCGCGGCGAACCGCTATGCGCATGACGGCTACGTCAAGAACCTAGCGCCCAAGAATCCCTATGCGGCAGGCGTCTATCCGGGCGACCTTGCGCAGTATAATCCCTCGACCGGGGCGTCCTGCCCGACCGCCAACGGCACCACTTGCATCGCCAATGGTGGTTTGAGTTTTCTCAATCCTGGCTCGAACATCTCACTCCCCGGGCTTGGCAAGCAGCAGCCCGGCCCACACCAGCTGAACAATCAGAACGTCTGGAACGTCGACACCAAGCTGCTGCTGAAACCCACCGACAACTTCAAGATCACGATCGGCGCCGACTACACCGCCAAGAACGACGCCGGCGGCAATGGCTGGGGTGTGTTCCCTGACGCGGGCTATCACGGCCCAAACAATCTGCCTCAACCTCTGCAAACGCAGACGGGAGCCCCTTGCGGGTTCTTTGTCTGCGACACGATTCCCAGCTCGAGTTCTCTGACCAGCGCGGCGCTCGACTATGACCAGCTCGCTCGGGAATTCCTCGGCCAGGCCGGCTACACCGCAAACATCAATCAGATTCACCACATCGAGTCCTTGTTCGTCACGCCGGGCAAGCAGAAGGCCTATGCCGCCTACCTCGCCTATGCGCCGACCTGGGACTACGGTGGCTCGATCCGCGCGGTGTGGAGCCTGCCTGGCGTCGATATCACCAACATCTCGGCCCTTCGCTGGAACGAATCCAGGTTCCAGGGCGACATCGGTGCCGGACCGGTGCCGATGGCCGGCTTCCAGGTCCATGTGAAGCGGCATTATTTCTATCAGGAGCTTCGGGCCCAGACGACCAGCTCGGGACCGATCCACCTGCTCGGTGGCGCCACCTATTTCTCGGACCGGATAGACAACCGCATCAACGGCCAGTTCCTCGGCTTCACCCTCGGGCCGACATTTAATACCGAGAAGACGACATCATGGTCGGTCTATGGACAGGCAGCTTATGACTTCACCCCTGCCCTGACCCTGACCGCGTCGCTCCGCTACATCCATGAAACACGTAATGATCTCTTCCCGCCGGACGCGACCGATCCGCTCGATCCGGGAGCGCAAATCAGCAAGAGCCTGGAGCACAAGTTCGTGCCGGCCGCGACCCTCAGCTACAAAACGGGTGACGGCACGATCTACGCGCGCTGGGCGCGTGGCTATAAGACCGGTGGCGTCAATCCGCTGGTCCGGCCGTCGCGCTATGACCAGGTTGGCGGGGTGCTGATCTGCTCGGCGTTGCACGCGCCGGATTGTAACGAGAACACCACTTTCAAGGGCGAGACGGTCGATACCTACGAGATCGGCTGGCGCACCAACCTGTTCAACCACCGCGCCCAGTTCACCACCGCGGTCTTCTACAACGACTACAGGGACCTTCAGACCGTCGTCGGCGGCAACGCCGCCAATCCGGATGTCTCCGAAACATTCCTCAACGCCAAGAAGGCGAGGACCTATGGTGCCGAGGCGAGCTTGACGGTGAGAGTCGCCAAGCCGCTGACGATTTCGGGCAACATCGGCTACCTCAACGCCAAGTACCTCGACTTCGCATTCCTCGGAAACGCCGTCATCAACGGCGCGAACAACACCGGCAACCGGATGCAGATGTCGCCGAAGTGGCAGGGCGGCGTAACCATCGATCTCGACCAGCCGATCACCGACAAGCTTAATCTGATCGGCTCGCTGCTCACCTCCTACACCAGCAGCTACTTCTTCAGCCCTGATAATAATCCGATCACGGTGCAGAAGGCCTATTGGAACGTCAACGCGCGGATCGGCGTCAGGTCATCCGATCATCATTACGGAATCTTTCTCGACGTCGAAAACGTGTTCAACAAAGCCTACTTTGCGTTCGGCTCCAGCTACGGGAACCCCGACGGCACCGATCACGCCGCCAATGTTTACGGAACGCCAAGGGTCATCAAGGGCACGGTCGAGCTGCATTTCTGACCGTCGGCACTCGATCGGCTTGATATCACCCCTTTGGCGCACTCAGGCGGGCCGTTCCCCCGGCCCGCCTGTTTTGTATCCGCGCGCGCAATTGCCGCGTTGCCATTGGCCCAGAAGTCCGTCGCCACCAACAGCTCTCGAGCCTATAATCGCCCCAATTCGGTGGAACGTGATCGAGGTGGAGATTGCCGACTTGAAGCGCTTGCTTATCATCGCGCTGGCAATCGCTGCGCCCGCCCATGCCCAGTTCACTGTCGAGCCTCGGACGGAAGAGGAGCGCGGCGCGCTTCAGGCTTATTCCGCCTGTCTCTACGGATTTGCCCGCGAACGCGACGACGGCGCGCCTCCCCTCCTCTTGTCCCGCAAGATCGCGCCGCAATGTCGCTTCCAGCTTGGCATCGCCGCCAGCATCCTTTCGCGGGGCAAGCCGCGGGCACAGCGCGACACGCTCTACCGCCGATGGCTCGCGCTCGAGGACCAGCAAGGCGTAAACGCCGTCATGACGATGCGCCGGGACCGCCGCGCCACCATGGGCGCCCCCGCGAGCCCGCCCCAGGCCAAGCCCCTCCCGCCAAAGCTAGGGCCCGCACCGCGGCCGACAATGCAGTTCGCTGCTCCGAAAGCCGGCGCCAGCACCATCCCCGCCACCGGCCCCGACGGCAAGCCGATGAGCGCATGGCGACGCGCCTATATCGCGAAACACGGCCAGCAGCCGCCGGTGCCGGCACGCTGACGCGAAACGCTAGCGATTCCCCCGCGCCTCGGTCATGCCGGTGATCGGCGCGCCGCGATCGATCCGCGCGCGCCGGAGCTCGGCCATACGCGTCGGCGCCGGCAGCTCCTCCGGGATCGTCGGGATCGGCTGGCCTCGCCGCTTGGTTTCATGCTCCAGCCGCGCCATCAGCTTACCGCGAATCTCGTCGCTCGGCTGCAGCACCTCGATCGGATTCTTCATCAGCGGATGCTCGGGCAACGCCCGCTCGACCGCCAGCCAGCTGCTATCGCCCTCCTTCGTCACCTGGCCGACGAAGGTCTCGATCCCCTCGAAGGTCAGCGAGCCCGTGCCGGTGCCCGTCCACGGCAGCCCCTTGGGCATGACGAGGCGGAAGCGATCCCCGATCAGCTCGAACTCGCGTGCGCGGAATGAAAGCGGAAATCCGTCATCGTCGACCATCGACAGATGCGCGGCCGCGCCGCGTCCCAGCGCGCCCGCCGCGATTTCCTGCCACGGCCGCTGCTTCCATTGCGACGACGGGCTGGTCTCGCCGGGCGGCTTCGGATCGGAGCGCGGGAACACGGTGCCCGCCTGCGCAGTCCACACATTCGGCGGCCCATCCATCGCCGCCGGATTGTCCCACCACATGATCCGCTCGGGCATCACCTCGACGATGATCCGCGTCCAGTACCACACCGCCTTGCGCGCACCCGACCAGTCGAGCCCGAAGGCGATGCTCTTGAATCCGGTCTCCGAGATATAGCGAACCGCATTGGCCTGGAGATTGGCGTCGCGCACTGCCGCCATGCCGCGCATCGCCACCACCGGCTCCTCGGCATAGCCCTCCATCAGCAGCCCGACCTTGGGCGTGTGGCGCGCCCGTTCGGCCTTGGCCGGATAGGACTGGCCGGTCGCGACGTCGATCGTCGCCATATCCTCGCTCGGAAAATAATAAGTCGGCGTGTCGATCGGCACGCCGGCCTTGCTCAGCGTGGCGAATTCGGAAACCACGCCCTCCTCGATGAACCTGAACACCCGCTCGGGCAGCTCCCGGATACCGCTCATCCCAGCTCTCCATCGCTCTCACGCATAGCCACAGTCTTGCCGCCCGGGAGGCGAAAGAGGAAGAGGGTTAAGGCCGAAGCGCGCCCTGAGGCTGAGAGCGCTTGACCCCGGATTGTCGACAATTTAGTCGACGGCTGGAGCTGCCGGGCAGACCCGGCGACAGGAGCGGATGATGAACCTGCACTTCCCGCTGGCCGAAGAGATCCCGCCGCACGTTAAGCCGGAATCCGTCGTCGATTACAATCTGTTCGGCGATTCGCGCTTCTATGAGACCGGCGATCTTCACATCGGCCTGCAGAAGCTCGCCGAGGAGGACGGACGCGGCATCTTCTGGACCCCGCATAATGGCGGCCACTGGATCATCAACGATCACGAGCTGCTCTTCCAGGCGGCGAAGAACCCCGATCTCTTCTCCAACAACAGCAACGTCACCCGCCCTGGCCAGCATGGCGCAATCGTCATGATCCCGGGCTTCCCCGATAACAGCGAGCCGAGCATGGGCCCGCTGACGATGGACCCGCCGATGCACGGCGCCCATCGCATGCCGCTGATGAAGGCCTTCGCGCCCAATGAGATCAAGCGTTTCGAGGCGAGCATCCGCAAGCTCGCGGTCGAGTTGATCGACAATCTCGCCAGGCAGGATCGCGGCGAGTTCCTCGAAGCGGTCGGCGAGCCGCTTCCGGTGGTCGTCTTCATGACGATGATGGGCATGCCGCTCGATCGGCTGCACGAGTTCCGCAGCTGGATGAACGACATGGCCTCGCCGTCCAACGAGAGGCGCGCCATGTCCTTCGTCAATGTCGACAAGGCAATGGGCGAGCTCGTCGCCGCGCGCATGGAAAAGCGCGAGGACGATCTCATCAGCCGGCTGCTCGATTGCGACATCGACGGCCGCGCGCCGACGATGGAGGATTTGAAGGGCTATTGCCTCCTCCTCTTCACCGCCGGCCTCGACACGCTGGTCAACGGCTTCACCCATGGCATGCACCATCTCGCCATCGATGTGCCGCTGCAGGAGCGCATCCGCGCGGACCGCTCGCTCATCCCCGAGTTCATCGAGGAGGTGCTGCGCCGCTACGCCGTCGTCATGGTCCCGCGCATCATCGCCCATGACGCGCATTTCGGCGGCGTCGAGCTCAAGGCGAACGAGCGCGTCATCCTGATGCTGCCCGCCGCCAACATGGACCCGGCCTCCTTCCCCGATCCGATGACCTTCGACATCGATCGTGAGAACAAGGCGCACATGACCTTCAACTCCGGCCCGCATCGCTGCGTCGGCTCGCACCTCGCCCGGCTCGAGATGCGCATCTTCTACGAGGAATGGTTCGCGCGCATGCCCAACGTCCGCGTCGATCCCGACGAACCGCCGACCTATCGTCCCGGCTTCAACCTGACGATCTGCAAGCTCCCTCTGGTCTGGAACCCGACCGAGGCGCCTGCGGCGAACTAGACAAGTCCAAACTTCTTCGTCACCCCGGACTTGATCCGGGGTCCCGCTGCCCTTCTTCTCTAGATCGGTAACCAGCGGAACTCCGGCTCAAGGCCGGCATAACGACGAAAATAGCGCACAGCGCGTGACATTTGGGGGGAGGAATGATGCGCAACCTGTCGAAGCTGCTGCCGACGATTGCTCTCCTCGCCCTCGCCGCCTGCGCCAAATCCGGTGGCGATCAGGCGCAATCGTCCGCCGCCGACAACGCCCTTCTCGCCAGCGCCAACAACGGCGACGACTGGCCGAGCTACGGCGGCACCTGGGACGAGCGTCACTTCAGCCCGCTGATCGAGATCAACGACAAGAACGTCGGCCAGCTCGGTCTCGCCTGGTCGATGGATCTCCCGCTCGGCAATCCCGCGACCATCCCGGTCGAGGTCGGCGGCACGATCTACATGTCGAGCGGCCTCAGCATCGTCCGCGCGATCGATGCCGCCACCGGCAAGCTGCTGTGGAGCTACGATCCCAAGGTCGGCGAGCACCAGGGCAAGGCGATCCGCAGCGCCTGGGGCTCGCGCGGCATCGCTTACTGGAACGGCAAGGTCTACACCGGCACGCTCGACGGCCGCCTCGTCGCGATCGACGCCAGGACCGGGGCGAAGGTCTGGGAGGTGCAGACCACCGAGATCGGCAACGGCCAGTTCATCTCCGGCGCACCGCGCGTGTTCAACGGCAAGGTCATCATCGGCCAGGGCGGCGGCGATTCAACGCTCAACCGCGGCTATGCCACCGCCTATGACGCGGAGACCGGCAAGCAGCTCTGGCGCTTCTTCATCGTTCCCGGCGATCCGCAGAAGGGCTTCGAAAATCCGGCCATGGCGATGGCCGCCAAGACCTGGACCGGCGAATGGTGGAAGGTCGGCGGCGGCGGCGAGCCCTGGGGCAACTTCACCTACGACCGCGACACCAACACCATCCTGATCGGCACCGGCAACGGCTATCCGTGGAACCAGAAGATCCGCTCGCCCGGCGGCGGCGACAATCTCTTCCTCTGCTCGATGGTCGCGCTCGATGCCGACACCGGCGAGTATAAATGGCACTATCAGTTCAATCCCGGCGAAACCTGGGACTACAACGCGACGATGGACATGACGCTCGCCGATCTCACGATCGACGGCAAGCCGCGCAAGGTCGTCATGACTGCGCCGAAAAACGGCTTCTTCTACGTCATCGACCGGCTCACCGGTAAGCTCATCTCCGCCGAGAAGATCGCCAAGGTCACCTGGGCGACGCACATCGACCTCAAGACCGGTCGACCGGTCGAGGTCCCCGGCGCACGCTTCGAGAACGGCAAGGATTTCGAGCTCTGGCCGAGCAACAACGGCGCGCACAGCTGGATGCCGATGGCGTTTAACCCGGCAACCGGCCTCGTCTACATCCCGAAGCGCGAGGAAGGCATCGTCTACAATGATCGCGGCATCGACCTGAAGCATTGGAAATATACGCCGGGCACGCTCGGCCAGAACATGACCCATCCGCTCGTGCCGGCGCTCACCACCAGCGCGCTGATCGCGTGGAATCCGGTCACGCAAAAGCAGGCCTGGTCGGTCCCCAATGCCGGCGGCTGGAATGGCGGCGTTCTCGCCACCGCCGGCAATCTCGTCTTCCAGGGCCAGATCGACGGCGGCTTGCGCGCCTATGCCGCCGACAGCGGCAAGCAGCTGTGGCAGTTCCCGGCCCAGGCCGGCATTCTCTCCGCGCCGATCAGCTATCGCGCCGGCGGCAAGCAATACATCACCATCGTCGTCGGCATGGGCGCCAGCGCGACGCTCGACGCCCGCACCCTTGGCGGCATCCAGTTCGACGCGCGCAGCCAACGGCGCCGCGTTCTCACCTTTGTCCTCGGCGGCACGGCCAAGCTCCCGCCCGCCCCACCGCCGTTCAAGATCAAGGCGATTGCAGACGCCGACTATCGCCCCGATCCGGCGCTCGCCAAACGCGGCGAGACGCTCTTCGGCCAGAACTGCCTCGCCTGCCACGGCTTCAATGCGATCGCTGGTGGAGGCGCCCCCGACCTGCGCGTCACCCCGCTCGCACAAAATGCCGAGGCCTTCCGCGGTGTCGTGCAGGACGGCGCGCTCAAGGACACCGGCATGCCGCAATTCAGCGAGCTCACCGATGCCGACCTCGCCGCGCTGCGCCAATATTTCCGCAGCCTCAACGCGGCGTTGGCGGGGAAGAAATAGCGGCTCGGCTTCAGCCCTTCGCCGGCAAGCCCAGCAGCTTTCGCGCATTGCCGTCGAGCATCTGACGCACCTCTGCTTCCGGCACGTCGGCAAGCTGGATCTCCAGCGACTCCCGGCTGTGCGGCCACATTGAATCCGTATGCGGGAAATCGCTCATCCACAGGAAGCGGTCGACGCCGATCTCATGCCGCGCCTTGATCCCAACGGGATCGCTGATGAACGCAGCCATCAGCTGGCGCGCGATGTCGCTGCCTCGTCGCCCTTCCGCTGGGGGCGCCTGCTCATAGACATATCCGCGCCGCACATCGAACGGCATCTCGCGCCCGAGCGCATAGTCCAGCCGCTCTTCCAGATAGGGGATCCAGCCGACATTGGCTTCCAGCAAGGCGATCCGCCGCTCCGGCCGCTCGGCCAGCAGCGGCGTGAAGATGAGCTGGCACGCCGCGTCCAGCGCCGTAAGATTGGCCATCGCCACGAGGTATTGATAGGGCCGGTAATCGGCTTTGGCTGGATCGAGCTCCGGCAAGCTCGGACCATCGACTGAGATGTGAACCAGGATGGCGAGCTGATTGGCGTCCGCCGCATCCAGCACCCTCGCCCATGACGCATGATTGTAGCTCGGCAGTCCGAGCCCGACCGGATTGCACGGCAACGATATCGCGCGCGACCCCATCTTTGCCGTCCGCTCGATCTCCTTGACCGCAAGATCCGGATCCGCCAGCGGCAGGAGCGACACGCCGACCAGTCGGTCGGCCGCCGGTGCGCAAAATTCTTCGAGCACGAAATCATTATAGGCGCGCACGCACTCGGCCCACAGCGCCTCGTCGCCGCACAGACGCAGAAACTGGCCCGCGAAATTGCACGCATGCGGCATGATCGTTTGTACCGCAACCTGATCCCGGTCCATCGCCTCGAGCCGGGCCTGCGTTTCGAAGTTCGAAGCCGCGAGTTCGTCAAGCTGCCGGATCGGCCGGAATGTCTCGCTGCGATCGAGCCCGACAAATGCCATCTCGACATCGCCGAACCGCCAGGCGCAAAGGCCCGCCTTCCCTTGAACGACGTGCGGCGCGGCATCGCGAAACTTCGCGGCAACCCGCTTGGTCCACAAATCGCTCGGTTCGATCACATGATCGTTCACGGAAATCGGCCAGAGATCGTCAGGCAGCATCCTCTTTCCCGTCGATTAGTCTCTTAGTCGCCATGCATGAAGAAATTGAAATGTAACATGAGCGCATATACCAACAAGAGGACCGCCATGCAGAATGCGATCAACTTTCAGTTCATCCGGCAGCAGCCAGTCTACTCATTTCGAACGAAAGGTCCGGGCCAAAAACACGCCAATCGCAATGACAATGAATGCTATGATGAATAGTGACAGCAGGTTGAGCGATACCACTAAAAGTATATACTTATAGTGAAATACGCCCGTTGCGGTGTCAAAGAATTCGCCTTGGTTGTTATGGTCCATCATGGCACGAAAGAGGATCAGCGTCCCCAGTCCCGCAAGAAGGGACGCGGAGAGCGCAATCCTGACGAGAAGCCGGTTCATTGCCTCCCCTTCCACGGTTTGGACTTGTAAACCTCCCACACCCTCGCGCCGTAATCACTCACCTTCTTCGCATTCGCATTGTTGTATATCGTTGCGACCTCCGCAATCGACGCGCCTGGCATCGCATTCATAATGGATCGTAAGAGCCGGGCGCCGGCATCGATATTGGTTGAGGGGTTTTTCAGCGCTTCCCGTTTGCCCCAAGCGTCTCCCCAATAGGTCGTGTTTATGTTCATCGGCCGGAGGCTGTTATTCATATCGAACGTAGCCGGAATCGTGTCATAATATCCATGGGTATTTTCGACATACATAATCGCCCTGATGAAGTCCGGATCCACCTTGTGGTCCGTGGAAGCCTTATCGATCTCTTTTGGGTACCCGTTGACGGGTGAGGCAATATCCAATTCGTAAAATGGCGCACGACCATTTGCTTGTGGATTGGGGTCAATATGGATTCTTCCCACTTTTCCGCGCCTCAACAAGATGTCCTTCCTTGAAAGGCCCAATCCCGCTGTCCGTGCATCAAGTTCACGGACGGATGCATCGAGCGATCTCTGAAGGTCTGTTCCTGTCAATCCATGGTGCTCTGAGCCACGCAGCAAGGATGTCAAATCGTTTCTGCTGGGCGCCTTTGACGAGTCCGGCATTTTCGGATTGACGGGCGACACGGATGGAGCACCGATCCGCTGCCGTCTATCAGTCGTGGCGGGAGCCAGCCCGGAACTTGGCGGCTGCGTCGGTGCTGGCTCGCTCGCCCCGTCACGATCCCGCTCGGGCTCGATGGCGTTTCCTGCCAGTGCCCGCACGTGCGTACCCCCAAGCCGGATAGGCTTGAGCCCCGCAATCGCGCGCTGATCGGCGGCATGCTTCTCCCGCAGGATGTCGAAGAGGCTCACGCTTTGCGGCTGAGCTGCCGCAGACGCGCGCTGATCCCTGTCATGCTCCCGCAGGATGTCGACCAGGCTCACTCTCGGCGCCTGCGGTTCAGCCTCCGGTGGCGCGGGTGGCGGCAGATCGGCCGGCTCTTGCGGGTTGTCGAAACGCCATGCCTCTACGGGCTTCGGCTTGGGTGGAAATAGTGCGGCGATCATCGCCGGCGTCATTGTCTTGATACGCATGGTCGTTCTCCTTCGACTCGATAAGCCTGGATCGCGCACGCAGCCGCTCATCCCCTTGCAAGGACGATCGTCGCGATGTCCGTGATGTCTCGGCCGCCCCGTTCCGCGGGCTCAGGTCAGGTCTGGTTCGGCACTAAGCTACGCAACCCCACACGGCCGCGGCCGGCACGCCGGCCCTGGCCGCAAATCTCTCATCCACATGCCGATTCGTGGGCTCATCAAATGACGTTGGCATGCGGACGTCGACCAAATCGTCTCATTTTTCTGGATTTTCACATAGCGTTTTGAATCGCCGCACCCCGCCCCGGCCGCAAATTTCACGTGACTCTCGCCCCCCGCGGGAGGAATCTCCCGCCCAAACACCGCCACCGCGATGGAGAGGAACCGCCATGGCCCAGGACAGACCCTCCAGCACCTATGGCCATCTCGCCATGCAGTACCGCGACAATAAGGACGCCCCGCTCGCCGCGCGCCTGCTGCGCGAGATCGGCTTCAAGGAATGCTATTCGATCCCGTCGACCCAGGCCGGCCCCTATTCCGGCCCCTTCCATCACTTCGTCATCGACGAGAGCGCCAACCGCGGCACCGATCGCATCCTCTTCCTGCTGCAGATGCCGCCGGCGCTGCGAGAGGTCTATGACGAGATCAACGAGAAGCTCGGCGTCGGCACCGACCATCAGAGCGCCAAGGTCACCGCGATGCGCGAGGCGCTCGCCCATGATCCCGAATATGGCTTCCACGCAGCGGTCGTGATGCATTCCCTCGAGGAACTCGAGGCGATGGTCCTGCGCCTGCAGAAGCTCAACGAAGAAGACCCCGAGCTCAGAGGCCATGTCCGCGTCACGCCCAACCGCGCCCGCCCCGGCACGCCGGAGGTCGATGCCCGCATGGACGCCTCGCCGGTGTTCAAGGATGTCACCCGCCATTGCTACGGCCCCAACGGCGTCCAGGTCTTCGTCGAGACCGATCTCCTCGTCGGCGGCCCGCTCGGCGACAATTTCGCCTTCGAGTTCGACTATGTCTTCCCCGGCTACAAGGACAACATCCTAAACGCCCCGTCGAGTGACGCCGAGGAGCTGCTCGCCGGCCAGGCCGCCTGATCAGGAGAGAGCCCATGATCGACGAGAAGACCATCCGCGAGATCGCCGACCGCCAGGAAATCACCGAGCAGCTCTATCGCTATTGCCGCTCGATGGATCGCCGCGACATCCCGCTCGGCCACAGCGTCTTCCACGAGGATTCCCACGTCGATTACGGTGCGGATTCCTATGTCGGCAGTGGTCGCGGCTTCATCGATCATGTTGTCGAGGTGCACACGAAGCACTTCGATTCCCACTCGCACCAGATCACTAACGTCATCATCAATCTCGACGGTGACCGCGCGTCGAGCGAGGCTTATGTCACCGTCGCGCTGCGCTTCACCAAGGATGGCCAGCCCAATCTCTTCCGCGTCTGGGCGCGCTATCTCGACAAATGGTCCAGACGCGAAGGCCATTGGGCGATTGACGATCGCCTCCTCATCATCGACGTCGACGAGCTCCGCGAGCTCGAACCGCGCAGCCCGGCATACCGCGGCGACCGCGGCCCGGCCGATCCCAGCTACGCGATCCTCGGCGACGCTTGAGCAACAATTCTTCTCGGCATCCCGGCCATGAGCCGGGATGCCGCTGCCTCTTGTATCAACGCCCCGAAAGAGAGGGAGAAGCGGGACCCTGGGTCACGCTCGGGATGACGGCAAAAAGACTAAGCCGCGGCCTTCCCGCGTAGCCACCGCCGCACCGCCGGCTTGATCCCGCTGCGATCCGCCAGCCCCGACACCCGCTCCACCGTCCCGTCAAAGCCGCGCAGCGCGCCCGCCAGCATCCGGTTGCGCAGGCTCGGCTTCAGCAGCAGCAGGTCGACGCACTCGACGCGGTCATTACCGAATAGCGCCTTGTGCGCGCCGTCGCCCTCGGTGAAATCGAACAACCGCAGCTCCGGCTCGGCGAACAGCCGCTCCAGCGCCTCGAGCTGCAGCACCGTCCCGGCCGACAGTGATGCCAGGCCCGGCTCATAGCCGAGATGCGCATAAATCACGCGGCCGTCGTCGACCGGCAGATGCAGATAGCTCGCCGGCGCGCCCTGGTGAAACAGGATATACGCGCGCACCCGACGCTCGGCCGCGCGCGCCTTGAACGCCGCGATCGCCGCCGGCCCGGTTGGCAACCCCGCATCGAGCAGGCGCGCCTGGTAGGTCCGCGCCGACAAGGCGCCGGCCAGCCGATGGAACTCCTCCGCATCCTCCGGCCGATGATACTCACGCAGATCGAGCCCGCCCGCCGCCTCGGCCCATTTCTTGCGCTTGCGCTGGAAGGTCGATCGCGTCTTGCCCGAAAAGCCGCCGAGATAGTCCGCAAAACTGCCGCCGAAGCGGATGAAGTGGCGCGGATAGCGCTGCCGCTCGATCCGCAGGAACTGGCGATGCGTCGCGAGCAACGCTGGCAGCAGCGTAACCGCCAACGAGCGCAGGTCGAAGCCGTCGCCGCCCTCCGCCGGCAACGCCGGCATCTGCCCTGCGATTGCCATGTCGAGATCGCAGGCGACTCGCGTCAGCCGGCGATGCGCGGTCCACAAGGTTCGCTCACCGATGCGGAAGTGCAGCCCGCGCAGCTCCTGCGCGTCGCTCGCTGCGATCACGCTATGCCGCATGACGCTCGCGCCTTTCGTAAAGCAGCATCGCCGCCGCCTGCGCGCAATGACGCTGCCACGTGCGCCAGCGATTGGCGGCGAGCAGCGGTACCGCGACCGGCACGACATCGACCGCCCGCGGATCGAGATCGCAAAAGCCGCTGCTGCGCAATCCGTCGTGCGTCGCGATATGGCGGCAGAGATGTTCGAAGCGCGCGATCACCATCCGGTTCGCCCGCCGGCGATCGCGCGACAGCATCTCGAAGCTGTGCGAGACGATGACGAATGTCGGTTGGCGGACCGCGGCCGCATGATCCAGCGCCGCCGACATCTCCCATTGCGACAGCGCGCAGACCTGCGCCGGTCGGAAACTTCCCGGCCGGTCGTTCAGCCCCGACACCGGCAGCTCGATCAGCCCTTCATGGCGCACCGGCGCATTGCTGTGCGCCGGCAGGCTGATGCGGCAGGCGTCACCGAGGTAATCGGCGTTGAAGCTGCTGTCCCAGACTATGCCTTCGCGCGCGAGCGCCGACAGGGTCTCGTCCGAAGCGGCATAATTGCCAGCGCGAAAGGCGATCGGCCTAGGCGCCCCGGCCGCAACCAGATAGGCCACTGCCTCTCGGATGATCGCCACCTGGTCGGTCCCCGAGAAATCCCGGATGAACTGCCCCGTCCCGCTTGGCCTGGGCGATCCGGCCGCCAGCCCCAGCCACTCGCTGTGGATATGCAGCTGAACCTCATGGCCGCGCGCGACGATCGGCCCGATGATATCGCCGAGAAAGCCCTCGCCGACCACACGCGCCGGCATCGGATCGACGAAGAACACGCCGCGCAAGCCATGCGCCTCCAGCCGCTCCATCTGCCAGCCGATGCCGAATCGTCCTTCGCTCACCTGGCCATGAATCGACGCTGCGATATTCTCCTTGAGCGATGCGCCGCGGCGATGGCGCGACACCGATAGCTCGGTGTCGATCGTGATCAGCACATCGGTCATGCCGCGTCGCCCGATGGCGTGTCGTCATTCGCCCCGATCGTCGGCCTCGCGGCATCCTGCCAGCGCCAGAACTGTTCGATGGCCGGCCCCGCCACGCTCGCCAGCGGCCCGCGCAGCAGCAGGCAATCGACCAGATCGGGGCCCGGCGCGGCGCCCAGCGTCTGCTTGTAGCCGCTATCGCCCGAACCCCAGTCGAACCGCTCGAAGCCGCGCTCGCGCGCCGAGACCAGCGCGCGCGTCGCCAGCACGATGCCCGGGCCGAGCGACCGGAACGCCGGGTCGAAGCTGGTCGCAACGCTGTAGATCGTCCGCCCAGCCTCGATCTGGACCCGCCATGCCGCCAGCTGGCGATCGATCCTGAGCAGCTGCACGCGCAGCCGGGCGGCCTGCACCGGATCGGCGATCAGGCCTTCCCACATCCGGCGGTGCACCGGCGCGAGAAACTTCGCGTCGCGGCTTGCCCCGTGCCAGCTCTTCGCTTCCAGCGCCGCGAGCTCATCGAGCAATGGCGCGTCGAGCTCGCCGCCGCTATACGAGGCCCATTCCAACGGCCCGAGCTGCGCCATCTTGCGCTCGAGCTGGCGGTTGCGCCGCAAAGTGCTGTTGCGCGGCCATGTACCCTGCTCCGCGACGCTGGCGAAATCCACCTGGAAGCTCGTCCCCAGCCGCCGCTTAATCAGCCGCCATCCGGCCGCACCTGCGGCCTGCTCGATCAGCCTCAGCCCGGCGTCATGGGACGAAATCGGCCCGACCCGCCACAGCCGGCCAAGCGCCTGTTTGACCAGCGGCGCGGCAAGAAAGCCGGAGAACTCGCGGGCCGTCAGCCCCTCCGCGACCGGAAAGCTGCGGAACGGCCAGTAGCTTCCGGGAACGGAGTTGACGCCCATCACCCCCGGCGCCAGCGGCAGCGCGACCACCGCCTCGCCGTCGCTGCGTCGCATGACGATCGTCTGCGCCCTCGCCTCCGTGCGCAGCGCTGCGGCGAACCAGCTGCGACTGAAGAAGGCGCGCTCCGGCGCACCCGTTGCCGCGATCTCGTCGATCGCCACATCGAGGCCCTCATGGACTGCGACATGTGGCGCGGTCTGCGCCTCCGGCAGATTAGCCCGATAGAACAACGCGTCAGTCCTTACGCCGTATTGCTGTGCAGCTTCAGACTCGGCTGCGAGAGCGCTTCATAGCGGACTTGGCGCACCTCCCCGTCGCTGCTGAACTGGATGATCCAGTCGCAGGTTCGCAGCGTCGAGATGCGATGCGCGATGATCAGCACCGTCATCCCGTCGTCGAGCTTGCGGATGGCATCCATCACATCGCTCTCGGTTGCGTCGTCGAGGGCGCTGGTTGCCTCGTCCAGCACCAGCACGTCGGTCTGCTTGTAGAGCGCGCGTGCCAGGCCGATGCGCTGCCGTTGCCCGCCTGAAAGCCGCACGCCGCGCTCGCCGACCAGCGTCTGATAGCCACCCGGCAAGGTCTCGATGAAACCGGCCAGCTGCGCCTGATGTGCCGCGAGCCCGACCCGTTCGAGATCGATCTCCTCGATCGGAACGCCGAGGGCGATATTCTCGGCAATGCTGGTATCGGACAGGAAGATCGTCTGCGGCACGTGCGCGATGCGTGCCTGCCAATCCAGCCGGTTGTCCGCGGTAAGCACCTCGCCATCGATCTCTATGCGCCCCTCGCTCGGCGGCAGCAACGCCATGATCAGGTCGATGAGCGTGCTCTTGCCGCTGCCGGTCGGCCCGACGATGCCGAGGCGCGCGCCGCGCGGAATATCGAGCGTGATGCCGTTGAGCGCATTCGGCCCGCCGGCGTTATAGCGAAACACGATATCTCTCAGGGCGATCAGCGGCAGCTGCGGATCGACCGCGGTCGCGCGTGGCGTGTGCCGCACCTTATGTTCCTGCGGTATCGGCCCATCGAGCAGCTCGAGCACGTCGCGCAGCTGACCCCGGCTGCTGTTGACGTAGGACCAGGTGCGATAGGCCGCCTGCATCTGCGGCAGCAGCTTTTGCGCACCGAGCGCCAGCGCGCCGAGGACCGGCAGCGCGCCGGCGAACCCACCGCGGTGATGCCCCAGCGCGTAGGCGAGCGCGACCAGCAGCACGGTGCCTGCCGCCTCGACGATGATCCGTGGCGCCTCGCCAAGCATCGCATTGGTCGATTGCGCGCGCCGCATTGCATAGTCGAGCACGGTGAAGCGATAGTGATAGACCTCCTGGGTCGCGTCGAGCAGCACGTCGCGGATGCCGCCCAGTCCTTCCTGCACCGCCTGTAGACGCTTGGTCTCGTTGCGCGTGATGATCTGGCCGTTGTGACGCAGTCGCCGCCGCGCGATCAGCGTCGTAACGCCATAGAGCACGGCGAAGCCGGCCACCGCGATCAGCGCCGTCGCCGCGTCGATCACCAGCAGCGTCGTGATGATCGCCAGCGACATCATCACCGCGACGACGCCGAGTACCAGCTGCCCGATGATGTTGAAGATGACGGTGTCGACCTTGTGGATGCCGGCGAGGATCTCGCTGCTGTTGCGCGACACATGCCACGTATAAGGCCGGTAGAGCGTGCGCAGATAAACCTCGCCGCCGATGTCGCAGCCGAGGCCGAAGGAAAAGCGGTTGCCGACCCACAGCATCACCAGCCGTGCGATCGCGGCAAAGCCGGTGATCGCCGCGAACAGAAGCCCGGCCCAGATCAACATGTCGTCCTGGTTTGCGCCGAGCCAGGTGAACAGCTCGCGTGCCGCAGCATATTTCTCGAGCCGCGACGGATCGGCCAGCAGCGCGAGGAACGGCAGCACCGCGCCCAGCGTCGCGATCTCGGCGAAGGTGCCCACCAGCATGAGCAGGATCAGCACCACCATCTGGAAACGCCGACGGGCAGACAATTGGCCGTACAGCCGCCGTAGATCGGTGGTCACCGGCTCGGTTACGCTCGTCACTCAATAAGTCCCCAGCAAGCCGGCCGATGGCCGACGGGCCCCGCACCCGCGGCGACGCCGCCAGACCGCTTTAACCGCGGGACATCAAGGAACCCTAAAGTCGGATGTTTAAAATCGCGCGTCCTGGCGCGGGATTCGGCAAAAAACCGCCTCTGCGAGCGATGCTTAGCCGGAACGCCTGCCCCGGCCTCGCTCGATCTTGGAACCGGCATCGTGACGTTAACGTTACCGTCGCGAGAGCGGGCCTTTTGCGAAGGACAACAAAATGAAACCCGCAACACTCCACGCCCTCATCGCCGGTCTCGTCGTTTTCGGCGCGGGCGCCCCTGTCCTGGCCCAGCCCGTCCAGGAAGAGGACATCATCGTCACCGGCCGCTACGGTGTTCCCGACAGCGCCCAGAGCGCCTCTCAGCGTGTCAGCTATGCCGATCTCGACCTCAGCCTCGGCGTCGACCGCGACCGGCTCAAGCATCGCATCAGCCTGACCGCGCGCTATCTCTGCGAAAAGCTGGGCGAAACCGATACCTCGCCCGGCGTCACGCCCAGCTGCCGCGACGCAGCCGTTCAGGACGCATTGAAGCGCGTCGGCACGATCGAAGAGAATTTCGCGCCGCGCGGCACCGCCTGGGTCGCCCGCAATCCGTGGCGGGCGCCCTATCCGGCAGATTGGGAAACGCGCTATCCCTGATCGGTAAATTTCGGCACGAAGGCGCCGCAGCGGAAAGCGCCTTCTGAAGTCGAACTGGCTTGATCGAGCCAGCATGACCGGGTCATCTCCGCGGCAGGCAATGGCGATGCCGCGGAGAAGCCCATGACCGACGCCACGCTCGAAGACTACGCGCGCCTGCCCCGCACCGGCCCGATCCGCTCGGCGTTGGGCAAGGCGCTGATCTCGCTGATCGAGCCGACGCCGGGCCACGAGTATGAATATAATCGCTGGTACGAAGACGATCACGCGATCATCAGCGCCTATGCCTGCCCGTGGATCTTCGCCGGCAAGCGCTGGGTCGCGACGCGCGATCTCCGCGCTATGCGCACGCCGGCGCAATCCGCCGTCACCGACAACGTCGATCAGGGCTGCTATCTCGCGACCTACTGGATCATCGACGGCCGCTATGACGAGTTCCTCGCCTGGGGCCGCTCGCTGGTCGCCGAGCGGCTCTTGCCCGAAGGCCGGATGAAGCCGCCGCGCAAGCACATCTTCACCAACGATCACGATTACATCGGCCCGGTCTATCGCGACCTCACCGGCCCGCGCGACATTCATGCGCTCAGTTACAATTTCTCCTGCCTCGGCCTGCAGATCATCGACGCCGATCCCGTCACCGGCCGCGACGCGCTCGCCCGCTGGCTGATCGACGATCACATCCCCACCGTACTCGCGCAAGAAGACTGCTTCGCGATGATGGCGCTGGTCTTCGCCGCCACCCCGCCGCTCAAGCCGAAGGAAGGCGTCACCTGGTACGACCGCCGTCTCACCATCCTCTGGTTCATCCAGGCGAGCCCCGAATATGTCTGGGACGACATCTTCGCCACCCAAGCTGACACCATCGCCGCCTCCGGCCTCGGCCGTGTCGAGCTCTGCGCCCCCTTCGTCCCGGTCGTGCCGGGCACGGACGTCTACGTCGACGAGCTGCGCTGAACTTTCCCCCGCTTGACCCTCTTCGAATGCAGGAACAACCTACCGGCAGATAAATGCGGGAGAGCGAGATGACCGACGCAGCCACCACCACCGCCGCAAAGCTGCTCCGCTGGCAGATCGGCGACGTCACCATCACCCGCCTGCCCGAATGCCTGTCGAAAATGGCCGGCACCGATTTCCTGCCCGCCGCAACGCCCGAGGGGCTCGCCCGCCATCCCTGGCTGGTCCCCGACTTCGCTACCGCCGAGGGCGATGTCCTGATGTCAGTCCATGCGCTCGCGGTCGAAGCGCCAGGCATCAAGCTCATCGTCGACACCTGCTATGGCGAAGGCAAGGAGCTGGCGTTCGCGGCCGCGCTCGATTTCCAGGGCGATTTCCTCGCCAATCTCGCCGAGATCGGCTTCGGCCGCGACGAGGTCGATTATGTTCTCTGCACCCATCTCCATCTCGACCATGTCGGCTGGAACACGATGCGCGAGAATGGCCGCTGGGTGCCGACCTTCCCCAGGGCGCGCTATCTCTTCGGCCGCACCGAATATGATCACTGGTCGCACAACGCCTCGCCCGACGACCCGCTCGATCCGCAGACCGTCATGCGGGAGTCGGTCGCCCCGGTGATCGACGCCGGCCTCGCCGATTTCGTCGAGACCAATCATCGCCTCTCGCCCGAGCTGCGCCTGATCCCGACCACCGGTCACACGCCCGGTCACGTCTCGCTCGTCATCGAAAGTCAGGGTGAGCGCGCCGTCATCACCGGCGACATGATCCACCACCCCTGCCAGATCCCGAACCCCGGCTGGGCGCTCCCGTTCGACACCGACTCATCCGAAGCCGTCGCCACCCGCGAGCGCATGCTGGCCGATTGGGAAGCGAGCGACACCCTCGTCATCGGCACCCACTTCAACGCCCCCACCGCCGGCCACATCGCCACCGAAAACGGCGAACGCCGCTTCATCTGCGACAAGCATTGACGAAGCAGGTGCATCGACTTTCTTCTTCGTCACCCCGGACTTGATCCGGGGTCCCGCTGCCTTTCGGGAAACAGGTTGCGCCTCGCTGCCCGCGAAAGAACAGAAGCGGGATCCTGGCTCAAGACCGGGATGGCGAGGGAAGGATGCGCTATCACCAGTGACGCACAACCCCCCGCTTGACCCTCCCCCGCCTCAGGCACAATCTCGCGCCAGAAAATCACGGGAGAGCGAAATGACCGACGCCGCCACCATCGACGAGACCAAGCTGCTCCGCTGGCAGATCGGCGACGTCACCATCACCCGCCTGCCCGAATGCAGCATCGCCATCGCCGGCAGCGATTTCCTTCCCGATGCGACTCCCGAAGGCCTCGCCCGCCATCCCTGGCTGGTGCCGAACTTCGCCACCGAGGACGGCCGGGTCTACCTCTCCTTCCACGCGCTTGCGGTCGAGGCGCCGAGCCTCAAGCTGATCGTCGACACCTGCTTCGGCGAGGGCAAGGCCGGCCCGACCATGGAAGGTCTGGAATCCGCCGGCGATTTCCTCGCCGGGCTCAACGCGATCGGCTTCGGCCGCGACGAGGTCGATGCCGTGCTCTGCACCCATCTCCACCTCGATCACGTCGGCTGGAATACGATCAGGGAAGATGGTCGCTGGGTCCCGACCTTCCCCAAGGCGCGCTATCTCTTCGGCCGCGCCGAATATGATCACTGGAGCGGCGCCGAGGAGGATGCGCTCGGCACACAGCTCGTCATCTCGGAATCGGTCCAGCCGGTGATCGATGCCGGCCTCGTCGAATTCGTCGCCACCGATCATCGCATCTCGCCGGAGTTGCGCTTGATCCCGACAATCGGCCACACGCCAGGCCATGTCTCGCTCGTGATCGAGAGCAAGGGCGAACGCGCCGTCATTACCGGGGACATGATCCACCACCCCTGCCAGATTCCCAACCCCGGCTGGGCGCTCCCCTTCGATCACGACAGCAAGCAATCGACCACCACCCGCGAGCAGATGCTGGCCGATTGGGAGCAGAGCAACACCCTCGTCATCGGCACGCACTTCAGCGCGCCGACCGCGGGCCGCATCCAGACGGAAAGCGGCGAGCGCCGCTTCGCCTGCGACTAGCGCCGGCGATCAGTCGGTCACCGAGCGTTGATCCAATCGCCGACCTCATGCGCGCCACCAGGTCGAAGAACTTCGGTGGAGGCTTTAGGATTTTCCGAGTACGTAGAAGACGACCCAGCATAGCCTTGCGAGCGCGGTCGCAAAGAAGAACAGCTACACTGTGCCAAAGATCACTGCCCGAGCACGACGTCGATTCTCTGTCTCGCTGAAGACGACGACCGCGGCCATCGATAGCACCACCATTGATGCCAACGCGAAGTAGATCCCCAGACGAGCGACGCTAGGACGCACCTGTTCATCGGCGACACCCAAGATTGTATATGGATAGGCCAGGAACATACCAATCCATAATACGATGCCAACAACCAGCAGGGTGAGGCCGATCCCCCAGCGCATCTTATAGATCTCCTTAGCGGACCAATCCTCGATTACCGTGGCAGTGCACTCATCTTCTTCGCTCGTCCTAGCCGTGAGCAAGGCCGCCGCCTCTCGGCTCACGCCTTGTCAATCTAAAGGTTCAGATCGTCGCTCGAAATCGGGATCGTCGCACTTGTCACCAGATCGACCCCATCAAAAGTGGACCCTGATCTTCGCGTGCTCGCCTGTCAGACGCGCCCGGCCACGTCGCGAGGGCTCCAGCCCGAACGACAATGTCCCTTGCGTGAACCCTCCACCGCGCACGAAGAACTCGCCGATTATCCGAAAACGACCACCAACGGACTTGCAACGCTGATTGCGCACAACCTCGAAGCCGTCCTCGCCTCCCCCCGGCTTCCTGACGCTGATTGCCAACTGCTGGCCATCACAGCCTGCGTAGTAGCCGAATTTCTCTAACTCTTCCGGCGCATAGTCTTTGACGACAATGTCAAGGGATAGGTTCTTGCCTTCATTGTCCGCAATCAGGTGTACAAAACGCCACGCGGTCTTGGCGTTTACTTCGCCGGTGTAGACCACCGAATGAGACTTGGCCGGATGGATGACCGCCCTTGACGTGGTTGTCGCGCCATGTGCGGCTGTGACGAGCATCTGCAGCGCCATCCCAATGACGACAGGAAAAATGGAGCGGCAGGTTCGACGACCTAAGCCTGAGGCGTTCAGGTCGATCTTGATGCGCTGTCTGGTCATCCCTCACCGCTCCGTAAAGCCTCTCGGTTCCACGCGTATCGCCGAATAATGCGTTAGCGAACGCGAATCACCAGCGCCGGCGGCCTGCCGGAAGTCCGGGCGCAGGCGGTCTGCCACGCAACTCCGGCATGGCCGGTCCATTTTTCAACGCAGGCGTCGGCGGCTGATCGGCTGCCATGGGCGGCGGCGGCGGTCGTCTGTACAGCGTGCCCATCGCTGGGACCTGGACGCCTGTTGAGTCCACCATGAAGCGGCGCGGGTCAATCCGCCCATCGATATAGTCATCCATATAGGCTCGATAGGCCGCAGAACGATCATTCCCGTTCGCGGCAAGATATCTCGCTTGCTCTCTGCGAGGGACATTGCGGTTCCAGTGCTTGTCCGACAGCTGCAATGGATCCCCACTGAGATAGGCGGCCGCGCCAGCCGCGCCCTCATGATGGGCAATGTATGCATACCGAGCAAGCGCCGCCGGCGAGTTGTCTTGAATGAGACCGCGAGCCCGGAGGTACGCGATATTGTTGGACGCGTCATCCAGCGCAGCGTTGATCGAGTCCTCGGCATTGAAGCGCAAGTTCAGAAATTCATTTCGATGGGCTGGGTCGATGCGTCCGTGCTTGTCGAGCCATCCCAGGTCTCTCGCTCGGCCGTTCAGATAACTGCCTTGCCGCTGAGCGCTGGTGAGCCACGTGTCCCTCAGAAATTGTGTCAGCCCCGAGGCCGTACCGCTTTTCGCACGGCTTTTCGGATCCCACACGCCGTAACGGTCCGGGCCTGGCTTCCGCGCTGACGATTGCCGCGGCGGTTTGCGACGGCCAGCCACTCTTCAGACCTGCTGCAGAGATTATCGGCCTGAGGGCGTCGTTCGGCCCGAGCGCCAGATTATCCACGGAATAAGGATCACGCGCAGATCCTGGTTTTTGAGAGGAGCGGACATCAGTAGGCAGGGCGAAAAGTGATGGTGGGTGCAGGAGGCTCGGTCCCTCGAATTTAAAGCCCGCCATAGGATCCGGTATGTGAACGCTCGGATCGACAGATATTTGCTCCAATCGATTGTACGCCAGTCGGGCGCGCTCGGTGACCCCGGTTGATTCTCTGCAAACTGAGTTCCTTGCCCAAAGACGTGGCGTTGCGCCGGTCCCCGCGACCATGCATCGGGGACTAAGTCTCCGAGTTTGGAAAACTCATCATATTTGCCGCTCGGAAAGCCGCTCGCGAAATCATATGGAACGCGCGCCTGAGCAGTGTTCACCGCCGGGGCAGTCTGCCCGGAGCCATCGCCATACGGATTCATCGATGCCGCCCCGCTGGGGCTCGCGCGTCTTTGCGCCGCCTGATCGTGAACCATCGCATAGGTTGCCAGCGGCGCCGCCACGCGTGGGCTCTCCGGCGCCAATCGACTGGCCACGCGACCAAGGTCGCTCGCCGCCGCTGAATGGGCATCGCTGCCCACCGGCCCCTGCTGCGATCCCAGCCGGTAGGCATTGATCCGATCGATGATCGCGCCGACCCGCCGCTGCTCGGCCGGGTTCAGCCGGCCATCTCCGATCAGCTGACGAAAATCCTCATGATCCGCGCGGAACTGCGGGTCGACCTGCCCCGGCATTGCCGTCTTCGCCTGGCCGTCATCCATAGCCAGGCCGGTGCCGTCCCTGGGCGTCCGCCGAACGGCGTCGGTGTCGGCCTCATCGGGTCGAAACCGATCGACTGCTCAGGATTGAAGCCAATGTTTGGCATCGACGCCCCGTTCGCGCCTGCAATGACGCGGCCGAGCAATCCATAACGTAGAGAATAGCCGGGGAGCGGCGGGAAGATGACATCTCGCTCCGGCTCCCAATCGCCGGACGGACTGTACGCCGCCGTGCGCTGATTCTCCGCCTGCATCCGCTGCCAGACATCGCCGATTGTCGGCAGGTTCAACTGCGGCTCGGGCTTTGCCGGAGCCGGCAGGGAAACGGGTGTCGGCCGCTCGCCCAATATCTCCCCGAGGGGCGTGAACTGCGGCTCCGGCGAACTGCCCATCGATGACGCACCGCCAATCGTCGGCAGAGTCCACTGCGGCTCGGGCTTTGCGAAGCCTTGCGCGAAGCCAGGCGTGCGCCGCTCGCCCAATATATCTTCGAGCGGCGTGAAATCCGGTTCCGGCGGGCGTGCGGCCGGAAAGCTATCAGACGGACGGACAGGGTCTTCAGTCCAGCTCTGATCCGGTGGCGACTCCTTTCGCTTGTTGTTCAATAGCGCGGCGATCACCGCCGAGCTTAGCCTCGAGGTGGGTGGCATTTGAAAACTCCTGTATTGCTGGATTGGGAATGAATGGAATGGCCAATTCGGTCGCGGGCCGGAGGGAGCGCCGGTCATGTAACGGAAATCGACGCGAACACCGCGAGCGGCTCGGAACCCGCCGTTCAGCTAACCGCGTGGAGCCCGACAGGCGCAGTACGGGACACACCCATACCGTACCATTATGGTGTTGCAAATCAAGCTATGGGACCTTGTTGGTGATCCCAATACGGTGTTGGATCAGCGCAGCCGGCCGACCGCATCCAGACGGAGAGTAGTCAGCGCCGGCTGATCTCGACTAGCGCACGATCGCGATGACGAGCGCCAGCAATGCGATGCTGGCGGCAATGCAGCGGATGATGTGAGACCGCTCCCATCGATCGCGCAGCCCGGTCCAATCGGGCTCCGCGGCAGCCGCCTCATCCGGGCGGAAGAAGCGTTTCCCCGCGCCGTCCAGCGGCATGAACTTCACCCAGATGCGGTTGACCGGCTGGGTCATTGCCCAGAACACGCCCTGCACGGCGATCAGCCCGCACAGCGCGACGATCAGCAACGCCGATCCCGTCACCTCCCAGGGCGAGAGGAGCAGCAGCGCCAGCACCAGCAGGATCGCCAGCGGCTCGGCCGCGCCGCCGATCGTGAAGCCGGGATAATAGATCGTCTGCACCGCGAGATACGGCTCTTTCTCCAGGCGCATCTTGCCGGGATATTCCAGCGCATGCGCCAGCGAGAGCGCGAAGACGATGGCAGTCGCGAGCACCGCCACGACTGCGAGGATCAGAAGCGCCATCCCGCAAGAACGCCAGGGCGAATGCGCCGTTCCTGATCGCGCGCCCTTGCTCCCCGCCCCGATTCTGCCGAAACTGCTCTCAAACGAGACCAGATGCCGGAGAGACCGCCATGCTGACCTTCACCAACGCCAGCCTGTTCGATGGCCGCGAAATGCGTCCCGGCCGCCATAGCGTCACCCTCGACGGCAATGTCATCGCCGCCGCCGGCCAGGGCCCGGCGGTCGCCGGTGAAACCATCGACCTCGACGGGATGACGCTGATGCCCGGCCTCATCACCAGCCATCTCCACGCCGATTTCTACAAATACGACCTCAGCTCCGGCGCCCCTCCCGGCATCGAGCGACCGCCGGGCGTGATGATGGCGATCGGCGTGCGCACCTGCCGCGTGCTGCTGGAAAGCGGCTTCACCGGCTATTCCGGCGCCGCCTGCTCGAACGACATCGACGCCCAGCTCAAGATGGCGATCGAAGAGGACATCATCCCCGGCCCGCGCATCCGCGCCTGCGGCCATCACGTCGGCACCACCGGCGATCTCAACAACCGCTGGCCCTGGTGGCGCCAGGGCAGCATGTCGGGCGTCGACGTCTCCGCCGACGGCGATGGCCTGCGCGCCCTCGTCCGCGACGAGATCCGTCGTGGCGCCGAGACCATCAAGATCTTCGCGGGCGCCGGCCATGGCGTGCCGAGCAAGACCTACCGCAACATGTCGAGCCGCGAGATCGGCATCGTCTGCGAGACCGCCCATGAGCGCGGCGCCAGGGTCCGCGCCCATGTCTACGACAAGGCGACGATCCTCGACTGCCTCGCCCACGGCGTCGACGTCATCGACCATGGCGACGAGGTCGACGCGGAGTGCATCGAGTTGATGGTCAAGGCCGGCACCTTCTGGGTGCCCAGCCAGATCTATCTCAAATTGCTCGTCGAGGTCGGCGTCGCCGACAGCGCCGGCGTTTCGCCCGCGCAGATGGAGAAGGTTCGAGAGACCCTGCCGATCGCGCACAAGGCCGGCGTCAAGATCCTCGTCGGCGACGATTACAGCGGCATCTTCCGCGAAGCGATCAAGGACGATCCGCTCGATCACGTCGTCGGCAATTACGGCCGGGAGTTCGCCCATTACGGCGCGATCGACGGGCTCTCGCCTGCCGACGTCATCAGCTGGGGCACCAAGAACGCCGGCGAGCTGCTGGTCGACGCGCCGGCGAAGATCGGCGTCATCGAGCCGGGCGCGCTCGCCGATCTCATCGTCATCGATGGCGACCCCACCGCCGACCTCACCCTCCTCGCCAAGCCCGAGCAGGCGCTGAAGGCGGTGATCCGCGACGGCGCGATCGTCATCGACCGCCTGCCGCCGCGAAAGGATCGGCTGGCGGCGTGACGCTGACGATCTACCCGGTCACGCCGGCCTTCGCCGCCGAGGTCGGCGATCTCGATCTGTCGCGCCCGCTCGACGCGGAGACGGTCGAAGCCGTCAAACAGGCGTTCTGGACATACGCCGTGCTGATCTTCCCCGATCAGTCGCTCACCGCCGAGCAGCACCTCAATTTCGCGCGCCGGATCGGCCCGCTCGAGCCAACCATGGAATCCGGCCGCGCCAAGGATGACCAGCGGTTGCGCGACGGACTCGCCGACGTTTCCAATCTCATGCCCGACGGCTCGATCTATGACAGCGAGGGCGCCTTCCGCTTCCTCCGCATGGGCGACCGCATCTGGCACACCGACAGCTCGTTCAAGCACGTCCCCGCCCTCGCCTCGCTGCTCTATGGCAAATCGATCGCCCCGGTCGGCGGCTTCACCGAATTCGCCGACGAGCGCGCCGCCTGGGACGCGCTGCCGGAAAATCTCAAGAGGCAGGTCGAAGGACTTGTCGGCGAACATGATTTCTTCGCCGGTCGCCGGCGCTACGGCTGCAATGATTTTCCCGAGGTAATGGTCCGCGCCACGCCGCCGGCCTGGCAGTCGCTCGTCCGCACCATCCCGGAGAGCGGCCGCAAGACGCTGTACCTCGCCTCGCATCTCACGCGCATCGCCGGCCTCGGCGATGACGAGGCGCTCGACCTGGTCGACCGGCTCGTCGCGCACGCCACCCAGCCGCAATTCGTCTACCGCCATCGCTGGCGGACCAACGACCTGGTGATGTGGGACAATCGCTGCACCATGCACCGCGGCACCGACTTCGACGACATCCGCTGGGTCCGCGACATCCAGCGTGCCACCGTCGCCGACAAGGACAATAGCTGCATCCAGGAAGGCCTCGCCATTCCGGCGTGAACCACTTGCTTCGTCATTCCCGCGCAAGCGGGAACCCAGGCGTATCCTGCCGTCGGGCGACAGAAGAAAATCTGGGTTCCCGCTTCCGCGGGAATGACGGATAGAAGCGCGAGGTGAACGCCGTCATGACCGCCGCACTGCAAACCATCCTCGACGCGACTGTCGCAACCGGCGCTGCACCCTTCGTCATCGCCATGACCGGCAATGCCGATGGCACGACCTGGTCAGGCACCGCAGGCGATTGCGGCCCCGGCCGCGCCGCTCAACTCGACACGTTGTTTGGCCTCTATTCGATGACCAAGGCGGTCGGTGCCACCGCCGCGATGATCCTAATCGATCGCGGCCGGCTCGACCTCGACACGCCGGCCGCCGACATCCTCCCCGAGATCGGCGCGCTCCAGGTCATCACCGGCTTCGACGGCGATACGCCCCGGCTGCGCCCGCCGGCGCGCCCGATCACCATCCGTCACCTCGCCACCCACACCAGCGGCATGGTCTACGAATTCTTCGACGAGAAGATTCTCAAATATCTGCAGGTCGCCGGAACGCCGTCCGCCTTCTCATGGAAGAAGGCCGGGCTCCATCATCCGCTGCTGTTCGATCCCGGTGCCGGCTGGGGCTACGGCACCGGCCTCGACTGGCTCGGCCTGATTGTCGAGCAGATCGACGGCCGGCGCATCGACACATTTTGCCAGCAGGAGATCTTCGATCCGCTCGGCATGGCCGACACATGCTTCGAGCTCGACGAATCTCGGGTCGCGCGCCTTGCCAATGTCTTCATCCGCCAGCCTGACGGCAGCTTCATCCCCAAAGACGGACGCGAGCATCAGACTGGCCTCGATCCCGACATCGTCGGCCATTTCGCCGACAAGGATTACTACGGCATGGGCTCATGCCTGTTCGGCACGACGCCGGATTACCTCCGCTTCCTGAGAATGCATCTGAACGGCGGCGAGCTCGATGGCCGGCGCGTCGTCAGCGAGCCGCTGATGCGCCGCCTCCAGCAGAATCTGGTTGGCGACGTCACGGTCGATTTCGACTGGTTTCCCGGCCCGCGCAAAGGACACGCCTTCGCCTACATGCGCGTCGAGGAAGACTCGCCCGGCATGCGCACGGCCGGTTCCTGCCATTGGGCCGGCGGCGCCAACAGCCATTACTGGATCGACTTCGATAAGGATCTCGTCGGCATCTTCGCGACCTATGACACGCCCTTCCTCGACCCGCCCTTCATGGCCAAATTCGCCGAGTTCGAACGCGCGGTCTACGCACAACTGGGACATTGACTCTTCGTCATTCCCGCGAAGGGGGGAATCCAGCAGTACGTCTGGCCCACTCTGCGTCCGATACCTAGTTACGACTCGATTCCCCCCTTCGCGGGAATGACGAATAAAGTGATAGTGGCGCGACAGAAGCGGCGGAGGATCCCAATGGTCAAGATCGGCATCTCGGGCAGCTTCCCCTGGTTCGGCCCGCCCTTCCCCAAGCTGGCGAAGCATATGGAGGATCTCGGCTTCGAATCCCTCTGGACCGGCGAGCATATCGTCATCCCGGTCGACATCGCCGACCCCCAGCGCCACGGCGTCCCGCTGCCGAGCAACTACCGCCACATGCCCGATCCGTTCATCAACTTCGCCTCGGCCGCCACGGTCACCTCGAAGCTCGTCTTCGGCCTCGACGTCTGCCTCGTCACCCAGCGCGAGCCTTTGGTCCTCGCCAAGGCCGCCGCGACGCTCGATCGCCTGCTCGGCGGCCGGCTGATCATGGCCACCGGCTATGGCTGGATCCGCGAGGAATCCGAGATCATGGGCACGCCCTGGGCGGACCGCGTGCGCAAATCGAGCGAGGTGATGCGCGCGCTCAAGACGATCTGGACCGAGGACGCACCGAGCTTCGCCGGCGAGTTCGTCAACTTCCCGCCGCTCTACTCCAATCCCAAGCCACTCCAGCCCGGCGGCATTCCGCTGCTGATCGGATCGGGCATGCCCGGCATCGACAATGGCCGCGCGCTGCGCCGCGTCGCCGAGATCGCCGATGGCTGGGTGCCGATGATGATCCCGCCGGCGCAGATGCGCGACGATCTCGCCCGCCTCAGCCAGCTTTGCGCGGAGACCGGCCGTGACTTCGCCGCGATGGACATCACTGTCGTCGTCCCGGCAATCTCGATGGGCCTCGGGACACGCCCCGAATGGGCCTATGACCTCCCCGTCCAGGACAAGGACGAACTGCTCGCCGGCTATGCCGACTGCGGCGCCACGCGTCTGATCATCGGCGTCGAGGACATGGTCGACGACAGCGCCTTCAACAACCTCGAGGTGATCGCCAGGGGCCTCGGCCTGTCATAGTCGGTGGGGAAAAACATGGCCGTTGCAGTCAAGGATCAGCTCGCGCTGATGGCGCGCTATCACAAATGGGCAACGGAGCGGCTTTTGACGTCGATCGAGTCGATCCCGGAAGACTCCTACCGGCAATCGTGCGGCCTGTTTTTCGGATCGATCCACGGAACCTTGAATCATCTGCTGCTGACCGACAGCGAGATTTGGTATCCGCGATTTACCGGAGGCCATGCGGCGCGCCAGCCGCTCGATGAAGAGCTCGAAAGTGATCGAGCCGCCTTGGCGTCACGGCTGCTCACGGCCGTCGCAAGATGGACAGGCCATGTCGCGAGCCTGAACGAAGACGCGCTGGCCGGCGAACTCCGCTTCAGGATGACAACGGGACAAGCGCGCCACCTGCCGATGCCTGCTGCGCTACTCCATGTCTTCAATCACGCGACCCACCATCGGGGCCAGATCACCGCAGCCATCTCGATGCTGGGTTTCAATTACGAACCGCTCGATCTTCCGTTTCTGATTTTCGCGCAACAGGCGACCGCTCAGAGCGCCGGTTCGAGATAGCTGATCGCGCCGACCTTTGCTCGCATGAATTCACCCTCGGCCACCGTGACCTTGCCGTCACCCGACGTGTAGGTCGGTGTCGTGCCCCGGAAGTTGATGAAGGTCAGGCCCTCGGGGCCGACGGTGAAGCCATATTTGGTGTCGGCGTGGATCGCCACCGCGCTGCCTGGGCCGTAGAGCATGTTGCCGAGCTTCATCGCGCCCCGGACGACAAAGATCACCTCGTCCTCGGAATGCGAATGGACCGTCCCGACCTTGTCGGGAACGATGAAATCATTGTCGTGCAGCCAGAGCTCGCAGCTTGGGCATTGCGCGTCGGCATGCAGGCCGCCGCCGACATAGCCCTCGCCGGTAATATCGGAATGGCGCGGCACGCGATCGGCCGGCAGCAGATGGACATGGCCGCCCGCGCGCAGCTGCGCATGCGGCTCTCTGAGGTGGAACGCGACCAGCGTCGCGCCCTCTTCGACCGCGCTCAGTAGCTGCGCGCTGCCACGCTCGGCGATCACGCTCGAGCCTGGGTCGAGCCGCGTTCCGCCGGCGTCGACCGCGCCGCGCCAGACATAGGCAATATGGTCGGTCGGTCGGCCTTCGAGGCGGATCGTCGCACCCGGCTCCAGCCGATGGACGTGCATGTGGATCGGATCACCGTCGCCGGCGAAAAATGCGCGTGTCTCGACCCCGCCGCGAGGCTTATCCGCCGCTCCGACGACCGGCGCCTTGTCAAGTGTCGCGATCGAAACCTTCGCCATTGTCCTGCCCTCGCTTGTTGGACCGACCAGCTTGGTTGAGCCTGTGCCGGATTGCGGCCGAGAGCAACCGGATTCGCCGCGCCCTCGCGTGTCGCACTTGCTAGCCCGGCGGCGAGGGCGCGACGGACAGGTTCCCCCAGCTCGTCGCGCGCTCGATGCGCGCCGCGATCACCGGCAGGTCGGCGATCGCCATCGGGACGAGCTGAGCGTAGCGGTGGCGCAGCAGCGCCTGCGCCTCGTCATGCTCCTCACCGCCGGCCAGAATGTCTGCCTTGGCGTGCAGCATGACCCAGCCGAGCAGCGACCAGTCCTCGTCGTAGCGATCGACGGTGATCGCGACTGCCGGGTTTTCCGCAATGTTCCGCAGGCGCTTGAGCGCGAGACCGGCCCCGCGTTTCGGTTTCTCGTCGATCGTGATGTAGAGCGTCTCGCCACGCACCGCGAAGCACACCGGCACGACATGTGGCACGCCGGAGCGGTCGGCGGTGGCGAGATGAGCGACCCTGCGCTCGGACAGGAATGCGCGGATCGGATCCGACAGCGTGCGCGCGTCATGGCTGGTCATCACGCTTGGGCCGCCGTGTACCGCGCCAGTAGTTGCGCAACTTCGCCGCCGCGTGCGGACTCAACTGGCCTTCCGCTGTCATCGACCGGCACCCAGCAGCGACGGTCGCAGACCATGACGAGTTGCCTCGATCCCTCCGCGCCGTGCACCACCGCGCCGATTGGCGCCCCCGCCTCCAACGCGACGAACGCGCCGGCATCGTAGCGCTGGTCGCCGATCGTGCAGCTACCGCCGGCGATCACACGCAGCATGTCGCCGGCGCATCGCCCGGCCGGACTTTCAACCGCGCCAGCGACATTCTCGCTCAGCACGACCACGGGTCCCGTCGCGGCGTCGCCCATGAAAACGGCCGCGAACCGCGACCCATCCGAAAGCCGATGCCAGCTTGCCGTTTCGTGCAGCGAGCCGCGTGCCTGGCCACCCTGGTAGTGCCGCTCATGCGTCGTGATGGCGACACCCGCTACAGCATCCTCATTGCGCGTGAGCAGCGCCGGCAGGCAGCCCGCAAAGGATGTGAACTTCGCCTCATTCTCGGCGAGCAGCGCCTCCGCGCTCGGCGCCGCCGCTGCCCGCCTCACCGGATGCATCCCGCGCCGATCGGCGAAGATCAGCAGCGTCTGGAAGCCCTCGATGCCATTGGGATCGGTGTAAACCTTGTTGGCATCGAGCAGGAAATAGTCGCCCTCCCCGTACCAGCTGTTGTTGAGCAGCATCTGGCGCGGCTGCTTGCCGAGCGCGATGCGGAAGGTCGGCGAGCGATGGAGGTGGGGTTGTGGGGGCCATTGGCTTGCGACCGGCGTCCCGTTGAACATCCAGGCGAGCGGTCCCGAGACGGCATCGCCGAGGAAGATGCGCAGCTGCCGTGTCGTCGGATCGATCGGCATCGCGCTCCAGCCGTCAGCCGCATCGAAGCTCCCCTCGATCCGGCCATCGATCCGCTCGATCGTCTCGGCGCTGCGCAGCATCGCGGAGCCCGCCGCCGCCGCAGCCGTGGCTAGCGCGCGTCCGCGGGAATCTCGATTTCCCGCCGGCCCTTGGTCCATTCGAGGAATTCGGGATTGGTCGGGTCGAACTGCGGGCATTGCGCGAACATCGACTTCTCCGCGGCGACGATCCGCCGCAGCTCGCGCCGTTTGGCGGTCAGCTGCTCGGTGCGGCCGTGCTGGAGCGCCTGATTGTCCCAGATCACGATGTCGCCGGTGCGCCAGACATGCTCCTGAATCACATCTTCGGCGTAGAGATAGCCGAACAGCTTTTCGATCAGCGCATCGCTCTCGGCTTCCGGCAATCCCTCGATCCGCGAGGTGTAGAGCTCGAAAATGAACAGCACCTCCTCGCCGGTCACCGGATGGGGCCAGAGCACCGGTCGGGTATAGCGCGGTAGAAACGCCGGCATCTCATAGGACATCTCGCGCCGCGAGACGTGTGGCGGGAACACGACCGTGGTGTTCATCGTCGCGACCGTCTCGTGCAGCTCGGCCGGCAGCCGCGTCGCGGCGAGCACCGCATTGGCAAAGCGCGTCGCCGTGCCGCTGTCCTCGTCGACGTCGAGCGCATAGAGCGACAGCACGCGATAGGGATCGTCGACGAACATCACGTCGCCGTGATAGGCGAGCGCGCAGCGGCCGACATAGCCCTCGAGCGACAAGTCGCGATGATCCTCGTCGGGCGGGAGCGTGCGGCAGAAATGCTCGAGCACGCTGCGCTGCTGGGTCTCGCTCAACAGCTGGTCGTGAAACACCAGCAGCTTTTCGCGATAGAGCAGCTCGCGCAGGGCAGCGACGCCCTGCCGATCGAGCGGGTCTGACAGGTCGTAGTCGACCTCAACGCCGAACCGGTCGAGCGGGCGGGTGACGAACTGCGTCATGGCTCGGCTTCCTCCTCCGGCGCCGCTTGCGTCATCGCGTGCCGTCCGCACGCGCATGGGCAAGCGCTCCATCGCAAGGATAGTCGCGTCGCGAGCCGCTTGTCAGGCCAATTCGCTGCCGTCCGTCCAACACCGCAATTGCGGACTTCGCCGCGCGGCTGCTGGCAAATCAGCTGCGCAGCTCCGGCGCCGGCTGGTCCTGGGCGCCGAGCCCCTCAGACTAGCAGTGGCGGTTAGGATGCCACTTGTTCGGCTTGCAGAACCACGCCTTGTGCGCGTGCCGCTTCTTGCCGTGGCGATGATGGCGCGCCAGCCAGCGCACCTTCTTCTCCAGCTTGTCGATCCGTTCGTTGGTTGCTTTCAGCCCATCCGCGGAGGATGTACCGGCGGCGTCGGCCGACTCCTGCGCCTTCTTCGCCGCATCGCCCGCGGCCGCAGCCGCGCTGCCGGCGGCGTCCGCGCTGCCTTGCGCCCGCGCCGCCGCCGCACCCGCGGCATCGGCCGAAAACTGCGCCTGCTTGACCGATTTCACCGTCGCGCAGCCGGTCAGTGACAACCCGCCGACGATCACTGAAATCAGCGCCATCCTGGTCCCAAGGCGATCCATAATGCCTCCGAAATGTTCTTTGTTCGGATCCCCTATAGTTAACCTCCGGTAACCAACAACCCATCTCTATGGTTAACAGGCAAAAAAGGGCGACGCGCTTGCCACCACGTGCCTTCGGCTTGACGTATTCATAACCGCTGAATTATGAGTCCGACTCATAGCTATTGAGTTATGAGTTGATATGTCCCTCGCTCACGAAGCGCTGTTCCAATGCCTCGCTGACCCGACGCGGCGCGCCATCTTCGAGCGGCTATGCCGCGATGGCGCTCAGACGGTCGCGGCGCTGACCGCCCAGGCCGGCGTGTCGCAGCCGGCGGTCTCCAAGCATCTCGGCATCCTCAAGCGCGCCGGGCTCGTGCTCGATCGCCCCGCAGGCCGTCAGACGCACTACACCGCGCGCCCGGCCGCGCTTGCCCCGCTGCTCGACTGGACCAGCCAGATGGCCGGCTTCTGGGAAAGCCGGTTCGACGATCTTGAAGACCTGCTCAAGAGGATGGATCAATGACCGACACCGCCGCCGAAACCCGCTCCGTCATCATCGAGCGCGACTTCGCCTATCCCCCCGAGCGCCTCTGGCGCGCGCTCACCCAGTCGCATCTGATCGAGGAATGGCTGATGAAGACCGACTTCCAGCCGGTCGTCGGCCACCGCTTCGACTTTCGCGCCGATTGGGGCGCGGTCAGCTGCCATGTCATCGAGGTCGAGCCCGAGCGGACGCTGTCCTACAGCTGGGGCGCGCTCGGCGTCGAAACCATCGTCACCTGGACGCTGACACCGACCGACAACGGCACCCATTTACGCATGCAGCAATCCGGCTTCCGCGCCGACCAGCCGCAAGCCTATCACGGCGCCCGCGCCGGCTGGCCGCGCTTCCTCGCGAAGCTCGAAGAGGTCCTGGCCCGGCTTTGCTGAGCGCCGGCGTCCCGCCGGGCGAGACAGCTCTTGCGGGCGACCCCATCGGGATTGCATCAACCGGACATACTCGAGCCGGAGAGATGCCATGCCGAGCCTGCAGGAGCTGTCCGATCGCTGGGAGATCAACCAGCGGATGATCGACTACGCTACCGCCGTCGACACGCTTCAGATCGAGCGGCTCGACCAGGTCTTCACCCCCGATGCGACGATCGACTATCGCGAATGCGGCGTCCTCGCCCGAACCTATCCCGAGCTGCGCCAGTTCTTCCTCGACGATATCAAGAACAACCCACGCTACAGCCACATCCTCGCCAACGCCGATATCCTGCTCGCCGGCGACGAGGCGACCAGCCGTACCTATTGCTTCGAGCCATTGGAGGCGACGCTCGCCGACGGCACCGATGAGGTCATGTTCCTCTGCTGGTTCTACGTCGACCGCCACGTCCGCACCCCCGACGGCTGGCGCATCGCCGACCGCCGCGTCCAGCGTGGCCTGCGCTACAACGTCCCCAAGGCGCTCAACGATTTCCTCGACAGCGCATTGCCTGCCGCCGGCTGAACCCGGCCGGCGCCCGGCGCGCGACCGGATTGTGACAGTCCCGTGGCACGCAAAATAACCCGATCTTCACCCGGATTAGGGATCACGGCCGGCCAATCTCGAGGTTTCGTCGATGTCCGCCCTGCCCGCCTTCGAGCAGCCTGAACCCGATGCCGGGCGCAGCGGCTCGCTGGCGACGCAATTCGCTTTCGCCGATTTCGCCTATCAGCCGATCATCAGCACGTCGACGCTCAGGGTCCACGGCTTCGAAGCGCTCGCCCGACTGCCCGAAGGGCATGCCCGGCATTCGCGATCTGCTCGACCGCGCCGCCGATGGCGATCAGCTCCTCTCGCGGCGATGACCGCCGAGCTCAGACCCGAACTGGGTGGTATTGCAAAACTCCTTTGTTGATGGGTTGGGAATGGAGCAGGCGGCCGCTCCGCGTGCCGCTTATCGCACCGGAATCGACGCCAGCACTGCGAGTTGCTCGTCGGTCAGTTTCGACATGTCGATCCGCGTCTCGACCCGCATCGGCCCGCCGTCGGGCCCGGTATGCGCTGCGGTCAGCTTGTCGCCGTAGACGCCGGGCAACCACTTCGCCATCAGCCGCATCCGCGTGTCGATCCGTACCCGCTTGTCCGACACCTCGACCGCGGTCGTCGCTGGCGTGTCGGCAATCTCCAGGCATTGATCGGCGAGCGCGTGCACGCCACGCATCCGCGCGATGCGAAACGCCAGCGCGAACTCGGCATCGCTCTCGATCCACTCATAGACCGTCGATCGCGCCGGCATGGTTCCGTCGCGTGTGATCCGCGTCAGCGGCTCGCCTTCGGCGGTGCGCGCGAGCAGCTCGGCGCGACGCGCCTGGCGCGATCCCTTCAATGCCTCGCACCAGCTCATCGCCATCTCCACCAGGGCACAACCGGCGGCCGCGCGCCGAACCAGTCCGTCTGCGCCCCGCGCCGGTCCGCGCTCTCCGCCACCAGCAGATCGCTCAGCGCCCGCAGATCGCGCTCGCCGAGATTGCGCGACAGCGCTTCGGCCAGCTCGGCCCGCGCGATGCAGTCGAGCCCGCCGGCAAATTGATCGGCCATGTCAGGGCAAAGGCGCCGACGGCGGAGGACTCGCTCGCGTAAGGGGGGCCGTGACCGCAGCCTGCTCGGAACCTACCGTCGAGCTAAGCGCGAGGAGTCCGATAGGCACAGCACGGGACATGTGCACAGCGTGCCATTTTGGTGCTGAAAGTCAACTAAGGACGCTTAATAGCTGATCCCAATATGGTGTTATACCGCCTCTTCCTGCCGAAATCTACTCATCCACCACCGAGATCACCCGTTCCGGGCAGGCCCGCGCCGCGCGTTTCGCCAGCGCGTCTCGGTCTTCCGGCACGTCGAACCCCTCGATTGCGATATAGCCCTCGGCATCGAGCGTGATCAAATCCGGCGCGATCGCCGCGCAGCGCGCATGGCCGACGCAATTCGCCTTGTCGATCACGATCTTCATGCCCGCGCCTCCACGATCAATGGCAGGCTGTGCACCGCCAGCGTCACCCCGGTGCGATATCGCGTCGGCCGCTCGGGATCGAGCCGCACATTCGGCATCCGCTTGAACCATTCCTCGTAAAGCACGCGCAGTTCCAGTCGTGCGAGATGCGAGCCGACGCAGCGATGCGGGCCCGAGTTGAAGCTCATATGCGCCTTGTTCTCACGGTCGAGATCGAAGACTTCCGGATTCTCGAAGATCCTGGGATCGGTATTGCCGCCGGGAAACATCAGCATCACCCTCTCGCCGGCGCGAATCCTGACGCCGCCGAATTCGGCGTCGCGCGTTACAGTCCGGCCCGGCATCGCCACCGCATATTTGCGCAGGAACTCCTCGACTGCTTCTGGGATCAGCTCGGGCTGCGCGCGCAGCCGCTCCTGCAACGCGACGTCGCCGGCCAGGTAGTTCATCCCGAAGCCCATCGAATTGGCAACGGTGTCGAGCCCGGCGGCAAACAGCAGCAGGCAATAGGCCTGCATCTCGTCGTAGGTGATTGCGCGACCGTCGATATCGGCATCGAGCAGCCAGCTGATCAGGTCGTTGCCGCGCTCGGCCATCCGCGCCTCGATCAGCGGTTTCATCATCGCCGCGACATTGCGGTGCGCGCCGGTCCGCGCATCGTCGCTGTCGGACACCATGTCGACCATCCAGCCGCGGAACTCCTGCAGCCGCTCGAGATCCATGCCCATCAGCTTCATGAAGATGATCACCGGCATCGGTTCGGCGATCATGTCGAAGAAGTCGAACCGCGCCTCGCCCGCCACTGCGTCGATCAGCTCGCCGGCAAAGGCGCGGATGTCGCGCTCCATCGCCTGGATCCGCCCCGGCGCGAAGGCCTTCATCAGCGGCATGCGTTGCGGGCCGTGCTCGGGCGGATCGCTGAACAACGGGATCACCCGCGGCTCCAGCTCGGGCGGCAGCGGCGGGATCGTCATTGCCGTCGACGAGAACAGCCCGGGATCGCGCACCGCTTCGAACAGCAGCTCATGGTCGTTGATGAACCAGTGACCGCCGTTATGCGGCGTCCACTTTATGCCGCGCCCGCATTCCTCGGCCAGCCTTGACAGCGCCGCATGCGGCCCGCCGGGCTCGCGGTAGCGATGGTCGTTGAACATGTCGAAATCGACCACGCTCGCGGGATCGATATGCGCCGGAATCTCCTTGCGGGTCAAAGCCGTGTCCGCGTTCATCGCCTGCTCCCGTGAAGCGAAGACCTCAGGCGCTGCAGCCCGGCTCCGCAATTCATTATCGACTATATTGTCGACAATATATGGTCAAGCGGCGTGCCACGAACTGCCACTGCGACGGGACGCGGCACCACCTCTTGCCCCAGTTCAGTCCGCAATCAAGCTTACGATATGCCTGCATTTAAGATGTGAAGTAATTGTCCTGTTTATATGCTCTTATCTGGAGACTGTATTTCGTTTTACTTGGATTTATTTCAGTGATAATGCTCGCGCGATAGAACTGACCCCTCGGAGAGGAGCCATTCCATGGCGATGTCAGTTGGCGCTCCCGGCGAAAAAGCCGGCGCGATGAGCGAGATCAACACCACGCCGCTGATCGACGTCATGCTCGTGCTGCTGATCATGTTCATCCTCACCGTTCCGATTCAGACCCACGGTGTGAACATCGATCTGCCGCCCCCTGGGCCGGTGGCTCACCCGCAGCCCCAGCCGCTCAAGAACGAGATCACGATCGACCCGCGCGATCACATCTACTGGAACGGCATGCTGGTCGACGAGCAGGCATTGCGCGCAAGTTTATTCGCCACCGCCACGATGGACCCGCAGCCCGAGCTTCACATCCGACCCGATCCCCAGGCGCGCTACGAGATGGTCGACAAGATCCTCGCCGACACCAAACGCGCGCAGATCACCAAGATGGGCTTCGTCGGCAATGAGGCCTATGCCGATTTCTGATCGGACCTTCTCGCCGCCCGATGCGTAATTGCCCGAGCGCGATGTTCCTGCTCTTCTCCAACCGCCTCGGCTGCCTCGGATCGCTGCTGCTGTCCTTGGCCGGCACGATCCTGATCCTGTTGCTGCTCGGCGTCTTGCGCCTCTAGCTGCGATCCGGCGCCGCCTGATATGCGTGGGGAGGACGACAGCAGAGAGGACAGGCGATGAAGGCGATCATGGCGATCGACTGCGGCGAGCACGGCCAGCTCGAGCTGGTCGAGGTCCCCGATCCCGCCCCCCAGCCCGGCGAAGTCATCGTCGAGGTCGCCGCGGTCGGCATCAACTACGCCGATCTCTCGCTAGTCAAAGGCCTGTTCGGTCCCGCGCCGCGCATTCCCGGCATCGACGTCGCCGGCCGCATCGCAGAGCTTGGCGACGGCGTCACCGGCCTGGAGGTCGGGAATCGCGTCCTTCTCAATCCTGCGGTCACCTGCGGCCGCTGCGACTATTGCCGCACCGGCAACGACGGCACCTGCCAGCAGCGCCGCGCGCTCGGCCAGCTGCTCGACGGCGGCTATGCGCGCTATGTCGCGATTCCGGCGATCAACGTCCTGCCGCTCGCCGACAGGGTCTCGTTCGAAACCGCCGCGACCATTCCGGCGAATTTCTTCACCGCCTGGCAGATGCTGTTCCTTCGCGGCAGCCTCCAGCCCGGCGAGACCGTGCTGATCTCGGGCGCGGCCGGCGGCGTCGGCAGCGCCGCGCTGCAGATCGCCCAGCTTGCCGGCGCGCGCACCATTGCTGCGGTTGGCAGCGAGGCCAAGGCTGCGGCGGTGCGCAGCTGGGGTGCCGATGTCGTGATCGACTACGTCCGCAGCAACGATCTCGCTGAGGCGGTCCTCGCCGCTACCGACGGCGAAGGCGCCCATGTCGTCATCGATACCGTCGGCGTCGACCTCTGGCCTGCGTTCACCCGCGCGCTGCGTCCCGGCGGCCGGCTCGTCAGTTGCGGCTTCGTCGCCGGGCGCCGCCTCGACATCGACATCGTCGACATCATCGCCCGACAGGCGCAGATCTTCGGCTGCGGCGGCAGCGGCTCCAAGCCGGTCGCGGCCCGCGTCATGACCTTGGTCAATCAGGGCCGGCTCGCCGGCCATGTCGACCGCGTCCTGCCGCTGGCCGACGCCGCCGAAGCCCATCGCCGGCTCGCCGACCGTCAGGTCATCGGCAAGCTCGTCCTGACCCCCTGAGCCGGCCGCATCGCTCGGGCTTAGCTGAACCAATTTCCCTAATCGTCTGGGGCAAAAGCGGAAAAACCGGGGGATTCCATCGCCATTCCCGATGCTTATCTCTCGTTAACACCCAGTCTTTATGTCTGTCCCATCGAGGGGGATTGGGATGGCCGTTTCGCGCAGGCTTGCGCCGCCGATGGTATCGGCAGCCATCGCGATGATCGCGGTGACGAATTTTGCCACCGTCAAGATCGCCAAGGGCGAGCTGACGGTGGATTCCGCTGCCTTTTTCTCGATCTGGCCGATCGCCCTCTCCTCCGCCGTCGCGGTCATCCTGGTGATGTCCTTCCTCTATCGTTCGCTGATGGATCTGATCGGCGAGCTCGAAAGCCGCGAGGCGACCGCCAAACATCAGGCGATGCACGATCAGCTGACCGGACTGCCCAATCGCGCCCTGCTCGAAGACCGGCTTGACCAGGCGCTCGGCCGCTTCCGCCGCGACGGCACCGCTGCAGCACTGCTGGTGCTCGATCTCGATCGCTTCAAGCAGGTCAACGACACGCTTGGCCATGCCGCCGGCGACGACCTCCTCCGCCAGGTCGGCGAGCGGCTGCTCCTGCTCCTGCGCGAAACCGACACTCTCGCCCGGATCGGCGGCGACGAATTCGCCATCGTCCAGCATCTGCCGCGCAATGACGCCGACATTCGCAAGCTGTGCGATCGCATCGTTTCCTCGATCGCCGAGCCTTTCCACCTCACCCAGGGCGAAGCCCGCGTCGGCGTCAGCATCGGCGCGGTCAGAGCCTCGAAATCGATTACCGGCGCCGCCGAGTTCCTCCGCCATGGCGACATCACCATGTACAAGGCGAAGGCGTCGGGCCGGAATTGCTACCGCATCTTCTCCGACGATCTTGATTCAGCGGTGCAGCGACGCGGCCAGGTCGAGCAGCGCCTGCGTCAGGTGCTTGCGACCGACGGCAGCCCTGGGATCGATCTCCATTTCCAGCCGGAGCTCGACCGCCACGGCGCCGTGATTGCCGCCGAGGGCCTGCTGCGTTGGCATGACGACAAGCTGGGCGAGATCAGCCCGCCCGAGGTCATTCCGATCGCCGAGGAATCTGGCCTGATTGCCGAGCTCGGCGAGCTCGTGTTCCGCAAGACCTGCCGCGCTGCCAAGCTCAATCCCGGCCTAGTCATCGCTGTCAATCTTTCGCCGCTGCAGCTGCGCGCCAAATCGCTGCCGCATCGCTTGCGCAGCATCGCGATCGAGGAAGGGGTCCGCTGCGAGCAGATCGAAATCGAAGTCACCGAGGGCATATTGATCGAGCACATCGACCTCTGCGACACGGTCATCGCCCAGCTCCGCGCCTCGGGCTTCCGCATCGCGCTCGACGATTTCGGCACCGGCTATTCCTCACTCAGCTATCTTCGCCGCTTCGAGGTCGACAAGCTCAAGATCGACCGCACCTTCCTCGAATCGGCGCATCTCGACCGCAATATCGCGATCGTTCGCGCCGCGGTCGGCCTCGGCCATGCGCTCGGCCTGCAGGTCGTTGCTGAAGGCGTCTCCACGCAAGAGCAGGAGCGCGCCGCGCTCGAAGCCGGCTGCGATATCCTCCAGGGCTTCCGCTATGCCGAGGCGATGCCAGTCGAGGCGCTCGCCCGCTATCTCGCAAGCCCGCCTGCGAAGCGCCCCCGCTCCGCCGCCGCCTGACCCGGTGGCAGCCAGCGCTTTGCGCTTGCATGGCCGCCGGCGATCACGTCATCTGCGACCATGATCTCGACGATCACCCAGCGTTGACATGCCGCGCGTCGGACCGCTCCACATTCGCGCCCGTCTCATGTGTGGCGAGGAGTTCGCCATGGGCCCTGGCAAGGCCAGTCTGCTCGAGGCGATCATTCGCGAAGGCTCGATCTCCGGCGCCGGCCGCGTACTCGGCATGAGCTATCGCCGCACCTGGCTGCTGGTCGACGAGATGAACCGCTGCTGGGAAGAGCGGCTGGTCGAGACCACGCCGGGCGGCGGCCAGAGCCGCGGCGCCCGGTTGAGCGCCCTGGGCCATCGCGTCCTCGCCGATTATCGCGCACTCGAGGCAAGCCTCGCCGAAACTGCCGAGGCAAGCCTCGCCAAGCTGAAGCGGGGCATGCGCGATACGCCGTTGCCACCAGCCCGCCCGACCTGATCGACTCCGGCGGGCCGCTGCGCCGCTACCAGAAGAAGTTCGGAATCGCGTCCTCGATCTCGCCGGTGTAGATGTTCACCAGCAGCGCATCGTTGAAGTAGCGCACCCAGCGATACGGGCCCCAGGCCGGCGGCAAGCCATAGTCACCCGCGTCGAACCAATATCGCTGCACGAAGAAGAAGGACGGGAGTCGATAGCCGCGAGAATAGCGGCGATAGCTGTGGCCGCGCGGCGCGAGATACCGCGGCAGGTGGAAGCGGTTGCGGTCACGGTTGCGCAGCGACTGCCAATTCCATTGCCGGTCGTTGCGCCAATTGTTGCTCCACTTCCTGTCGTTGTTATTGTTCCAGTTCTTGTTGTTATTCTCCCAGCTTCCGCGCTGGCGATCGCGATGCCGCCACCGGTCGTTGTTGTCGTTGTTTCCCTTCCAGTTGGCGCCTTGGCCGTCGTTGTCATTGCCCTTCCAGTTGCCGCCGCCTTGGCTGCGGCCCTGGCCGCCACCTTGGCCGCTCTTCCACTGCGAGCCGCCCATGCCCTGGCTGCCCTGATTGACTTGGCCACCCTGGCCGCCACCTTGGCCACCCTGGCTGCCACCTTGGCCGTCCTGACCGCCCTGGCCGCCCTGACCACCGCCTTGGTTCGCCTGATTGTTGTCGTCGCCCCGGTGATGCCCGCCCCACTGGGCAAAGGCGGCGGGCGAGCCCGCCAGCGCCGCGCTGACCAGCAATGCGGTGATAGCTCTACGCATGGTCAATTCCTCATCTAGACAACCCTCGGCGAAGAGAACCGATGGGAGGCCGAAAGTCTCCGTCGCCGAAACAATTCTCCCATCACCGACATGATCATGATGGATGATCGATTGCGTCTCGCAAGCCGACCGACGATGATCCCGCTCGAACGGGTCGGAGAGGAGAGGATCGTGGCCGGGACGCGTCAGGCACGCTCCTTCTGCCGCATCTGCTCAGGCTATTGCGGCATGATCCTCGATATCGACGAGGCCGGCCGGCTGGTCGCCGCGCGCGGCGACAAGGGCCACCCCCTTACCCGCGGCTACGCCTGCATCAAGGGCCTGCAGGCGCCCGAGGCGCATAACGGCCCCGCCCGCTTGCGCCATCCGCTGAAACGCCTCCCCGATGGCAGCTTCGCCCGCATTCCGCTCGACCAAGCGCTCGCCGAGATCGGCGCGAAGCTCGCTAACTTGATCGATCGCCACGGCCCGGAAGCCCTCGCCGCATTCCGCGGCACCATCACCGTCTACAGCGCGCTTTCCGCGCAGATGCTGCCCGACTGGCTCGCCGCGTTCGGCTCGCGCAGCTTCTATTCGACGATGACGATCGACCAGTCCGCCAAATGGGTCACGGTCGAACGGCTCGGCATTTGGTCCGCCGGCAAGCACAGCTTCGCCGAGGCCGATGTCTGGATGTGGATCGGGACCAACCCGCTGCTCTCGCTCGGCAGCGCGGGCATCGCCAGCAACCCCGCACTCTCGCTGCGCGACGCCAAGGCACGAGGCCTCAAGCTGATCGTCATCGATCCGCGCCATACCGAAACCGCGCAGCACGCCGACCTCTTCATCCAGCCGCGTCCGGGCGAGGATGTCGCTATCGCGGCTGGACTGATCAACATCATCCTCGCGCAACGCTGGCACGATGCCGACTTCTGCGCCGAGTATGTCGCCGGCCTCGGTACGCTGCGCCGGGCGGTCGCGCCCTTCACGCCCGATTGTGTCGCAGCCCGCGCTGGCATCGCCGCTGCCGATCTTCACCGCGCCGCCGCGATCTTCGCCAAGGCAAAGCGCGGCGTCGCCCATGCCGGCACCGGCGTGACCATGGCGCCGCGCTCCAACCTCGCCGACCATCTCTTCGAATCTTTGAACGTGATCTGCGGTCGCTTTCCCCGCGCCGGCGAGACCGTCGCCAATCCCGGCGTGCTCAGCCCCGCGCGCGAGCTGCGCGCCGAAGTGCTCGGCCCGTTCCGCAATTACGAGCAGGCCGAGAAAGGCCGCGTCGGCGGCCATGGCATGTTGTTCGGGGAGAAGATGACGGCGTTGCTCGCCGATGAGATGCTGACCCCGGGCCCGGGCCAGATCCGCTCGCTGTTCGTCGACGGCGGCAATCCCGCCAGCGCCGTCCCCGATCAACGCAAGTTCGTCGCCGCGCTGAGGAACCTCGACCTCCTGGTGACGATCGACCCGTTCATGTCGACGACCGCGCGACTGTCGCACTACGTGCTGCCGCCGACCACTTTCTACGAACATGCCGACATGGCCTCGCCGGTCTACGAGACCAGCTTCTTTGCCCGCCCCTTCGCCGCCTATACCCCCGCCATCGTCGCCCCGCCGGCCGATGCCGAGGTCGCCGACGACTGGCTGCTGCTCTGGGAGATCGCCCGGCACGCCGGTCGCGAGATCAGCTTCTTCGGCCAGCCGCTCGGCCTGGTCACGCCACCCACCGCCGAGCAGCTTCATCGCATCCTGCTACGCGATGCGCCGGCGTCCTTCGAGATCGTCGAGGCCCATGCCGGCCATCTGCTCGATCTTCCACCCGCGATCGTCGCGCCCGCATCGTCCAACGCCGGCCGCTTCGCCGTCGCCCCACCCGACGTCGTCGCCGAGCTCGGCGAGGTCCGCGCCGAATGGCACCCGACCAAGCCCCAGGCAAAGACGGACTATCCCTTCCGCCTCATCTCGCGCCGCCTGCGCGACGTCTCCAACAGCATGTATCACGAGCTGCCGGCGATCCGCCGCCGCGTGCCGTACAACGCCGCCTATCTCCACCCGCAGGACCTTGCCGCGCTCGACCTTGCCGCCGGCGACCGCGTGCGGATCATCTCCGACCACGGCGAGATCCCCGGCATCGTCAGCAGCGACGAGGGCCTGCGCCGCGGCACCGTCTCGATGGCGCATGGCTGGGGCGGCCTGCCCGACGATCAGAGCGCCTATGAGGATGTCGGCGCCTACACCGGCCTGCTCATCAGCACTGACCGCGACCTCGAGCCGATCAACGCCATGCCGCGCCAATCGGCCATCCCGGTCCGCGTCGAGGCCGAAAGGCTCTAAGGCACGACGATGGACGTCACCAAAATCACGACCCGCTCCGGTCTGATATTCGATGCCGGCGTCGCCGGCCCCGCCGACGGCCCGCTCGTCCTTCTCCTGCACGGCTTTCCGCAATCGCGCCATGCCTGGACCGACCAGCTCGCCGCGCTCGCCGATGCCGGCTTCCGCGCGGTCGCGCCCGATCAGCGCGGCTATTCGCCCGGCGCGCGGCCTGATCCCGACGACCTCGCCAACTATGCGATCGATCGTCTCGTCGCCGATGTCATCGAGATCGCCGACGCCTGTGGCGGTCCGGGCGTACGCTTCCATCTCGCCGGCATCGACTGGGGTGGCCAGGTCGCCTGGGCCACTGCCGCTGCCCATCCCGATCGGCTGCTCTCGCTCAACGTGCTCTCGCGACCACATCCCAACGCCTTCGTCGCCGCTTTCGACAGCGATGCCGATCAGCAATCCCGCTCGCGCCATCACCGCGCCTTCCACGATCGCGGCACGGGCCCGATGCTGCTCGCCGACGATGCCGCGCCGCTGCGCGAGATGCTCGCCGGCGCCGGCCTCTCGCCCGTGCGGATCGACGAGTACCTCTCTGTCGTCGGCAATCCCGACGCGATGGAGTGCGCCCTGGCCTGGTACCGCGCCACCGGCTTGCGCATCGACCTGCCGCCGACCGCCGTTCCGACCCTTTATGCATGGGGCGACGACGACGTCTCGGTCGGCCGCGCGGCAGCGGAACGCACCGCTGCCCATGTCAGCGCTGCCTATCGTTTCAAGCCCCTCGCTGGCGTCGGCCATTTCAGCTCCGACGAGGCGCCCGAGCAGGTCAGCGCGCTTCTGATCGACCATATGCGGAGCGCGACAAGCCATTGAACTGAATCGGCAAATCCCGGCTTTGCCGCGGCGGACTTGCGTTCGACCGGGCAAAGGCGTTTCTTGGTCCGGTGCAAGCATGAGGACGCCAGACCCATGACCATCCCACGCATCGCCGTCGTTCAGGGCGCGCCTGGCGCCGTCGTCGACGACCTTCTCGCCACCGCCGTCGAGCGCTGGTCGTCGCAGCTGCGCATCGCCGGCGTCATCGCCCATGGCGACGGCCTCGACCGCGGCAAGTGCAGCGCCGGCTATCTCCGCGCCCTGGCCAGCGGCAAGCTCTTCTCGATCTTCGCCCGGGACAATCCCGACGCGGGCCTCGATGCCTGCAATGTCGACGGCCGCGGCGCCATCGCCGCTGCCGAGGCCGCCGAGCAGGAGATCGCGCAAGGCTGCGACCTGGTCGTGCTCAACCGCTACGCCAAGCTCGAGCAAGCCGGCGACGGCCTGTGTCGCGCCTTCGAGGCCGCGATCCGCGCCGGCGTCCCGCTGCTCACCTCGGTCTCGCCCAATCGCACCGAAGCCTTCGAGGCCTTCGCCGCAAGCAAGTTCACCCTGCTCCTGCCCGAAGCGGCGGCGATCGATGCCTGGATCGACGCGGTGCATGCACGCGCCGGGACAGCATAACCTTACGCAGGTTCATCGCCGACCATGCCGAGGTTCGACCATCTCGCTGTCCCGGTTGCAAGCTACGACGTCTCGAAGGCCTGGTACGTCGACGTCCTTGGCCTCGACATCGAATTCGATATGGCGGCGAACAAGATGGTCGCCGTCCGTGACACGCACGACTTCACCCTCTTTCTCTACGAAGGCGAGGTTCCGGCAAATCCGGCAACGTTCATGTTCACCTTTTCGGTCGAGGACGTGCACGCCTTCTATCGATCGCGCAGCGAGCGTGGCATCGCGTTCATCCATGAACCGAAAATGGTCGACTGGGGCTTCGGTGCTGAATTGCGCGATCCGAACGGCTATCGCATCGCCATCTGGGACGAGCAGACGATGCCCAAGAGTCGCTGAAGCCGGATTGCTCTCTTCAACCTGCGGGAAATGACGATGACGCAAGCCGCCGACCAGCCGGCCTCGGAACGCATCTCGCAGCGCATCGCCGATTTGGGCGACTGGCGCGGCAAGACCCTCGCGCGCATGCGCAAGCTGATCCATGAGGCCGATCCGGACGTCGTCGAGACCTGGAAATGGATGGGCACGCCGGTCTGGGAGCATGACGGCATCATCTGCACCGGCGAAAGCTACAAGAAGGCGGTCAAGCTGACCTTCGCCAAGGGCGCCTCGCTCGCTGATCCCGCCGGCCTGTTCAACGCCAGCCTCGAGGGCAACACCCGCCGCGCGATCGACATCCACGAAGGCGAGCAGATCGACGCCGCCGCCTTCAAGGCGCTGATCCGCGAGGCGATCGCGCTCAACGCTTCGCGCAAGAAGCCGGCGAAAAAGGCCTCGTCCGCCTAGCAAATCCGTTATCGCGTAAGCGGGTCGCCGCCAATGGACGGCGGCCCCGCCTCGCGTTAGCTTCCTGCCGGACCGGCCCGCACCTACGGGCCATGGCTTGAGAGGTACCTATGCGGGTCCGGATCGATCCCAACATCTGCCAGGGCCATGCCATGTGCGCCCTCGCCTGCCCCGACGTGTTCAAGCTGAACGACGAGGACGGCCACGCCTATCTGCTCGACGAGAACGTCCCGCCACAGTTTGAGGACGCCGTCCAGATGGCGGTGCGCAGCTGCCCCGAAGGCGCGATCAGCACCGAGTAGGAAGCAAGAACCATGGCTGACGGCGAGGTGACCCGCGGGACCAAGTCCTGCCCCATCCAGTTCGATCATGAATCGGTCGAGCATGCGCGCAATTGGCCGACCGAGTTCCGCGAACTGCGCGAGCAATGCCCGCGCGCCTGGACCGAGGCCTATGGCGGTTTCTGGGTGGCGACCCGCTTCGCCGACATCGTCGCCATCGCCCAGCGTCCCGACGTCTTTTCGGCGCATAAGGACTACGACCCAGTCACCCGCGAGACCAGGGGCGGCCTGACCATTCCGCCGGTGCCCGGCATCCGCGGCATTCCGAACGAGACCGACTCTCCGGAATGGGATGGGCTGCGCGGCTTCATCAACCGCCGCTTTGCCCCGCGCGCCGTCGAGGAGCGCCGCGCCCGCGCCAGCCAGTTCGCCGCCGCGCTGATCGACGAGGTGATCGAAACCGGTCGCATGGACATCGTCGAGAATCTGACCAATCCGCTGCCCGCGATCCTGACCATGGATGTCTTCGGCTTCCCGCTCGAGGAATGGCGGGACTTCGCCGATCCATTCCACAAGATGGTCTACACTCGCGTCGACGATCCCGACATCAAGCAGGTCGTCGGCGGCCTCGACCTGTTCTATCGCCGCGTCACCGAGGAAGTCGCCAAGCGCCGCGAGGAACCGAAGGACGACATCCTCGGCTATATGGCGACCGGCACGATCAACGGCGCGCCGCTCGACGACGAGACCATCCGCCAGCTCGCCTTCAACATTCTCGCCGGTGGCGTCGACACGACGACAGCGCTTACCTCCAACACCCTGATGTGGCTGTCGGCCAACTCCGATCAGCGCCAGCGGCTGATCGACGATCCCAAGCTGTTGCCGATCGCCTGCGAGGAGTTCATCCGCTACTATTCGCCGATCCACGCGCTCGCCCGCACCGCCAAGCAAGACGTCGAGCTCGATGGTTGGCACATTGGCAAGGGCGAGCGCGTCATGCTCGCCTATGCCGCCGGCAACCGCGATCCCGACGCCTTCGAGGATCCGGAGACGGTGCGCGTCGACCGTTTCCCCAACAAGCATGTCGGCTTCGGCGCCGGGATGCACCGCTGCCTCGGCTCCTTCCTCGCACGCTTGATGTTCCAGGTGATGGTCACCGAGGTGCTCAATCGCCTCCCCGACTATCGCGTGATCGAAGAGGACTGCGTCCCCTATCCGAGCGTGTCCAAGGTCAACGGCTGGATCCACATTCCCGCGGTGTTCACGCCGGGCAAGAAAGTGGGTGCCACGATCGCATAACCGTTTCTCTCTTCGTCATTCCCGCGAACGCGGGAATCCAGCTTCCTTTCGGTGGAAGAGGATAGCCATGGACGAGCAGGCGGAAATCATCGCAACCATCCCCGATCACATCGATCCTGCCCTGGTCGTGGATTTCGATCTCTTCGGCGACCATCGCTTCGCCGACGCAGGCCATCCCTATGACGGCCTGCTTCGGCTGATGGCCGAAACCGGCCCCGGCATCTTCTGGACGCCGCGCAACGGCGGCCATTGGTTCATCACCGATCATGAGCTGCTGTTCGAGGCGGCTCGCACGCCGGAGCTCTTCTCCAACGCCAACGCCTCCTTCCCCGCCGTGCCGCCCGAGCGGGAAGCCTATCTTCCACCGCTCAACATCGATCCGCCCGAGCACGGCAAATATCGCGTGCCGCTGATGCGCGCCTTCGCGCCGCCCGTGATCCGCGCGCTCGACCAGAATATCCGCCAGGTCGCGCGCGATCTGATCGAGCCGCTGGTCGCCTGCGGCCATTGCGATTTCCTTACCGACGTCTCCGAGCTGCTGCCGCTGACCGTCTTCATGCAGATGATGGGTCTGGACCTGTCGCGCCTCCATGAGTTCCGCGAATGGGCAATCTGGATGAGCGAGGCGGATATCGAACGCCGCACCCGCGGCTTCAACAATGCGATCGAGATGACTCGCCCGCTGTTCGCGGAACGGCGCATCGAGCGGCGCGATGATATCCTCAGCCGGCTGCTCGACGAGCAGATCGACGGCCGTCCGCTGACCCAGCGCGAAATGGAAGGCATGTGCACGCTGCTGCTCGGCGCCGGCCTCGACACGGTAGTCAATTCCATGTCGTTCAGCATGGAATATCTCTCGCACAACCCCGCGCTGCAGGATCGCCTGCGCGACGATCCGACGCTAATCCCAGAGGCCGTGGAAGAATTCCTCCGCCGCTTCGCCGTCGCCTTTCCCTTCCGCTCGATCGCCAAGGACGGGACCTTCCACGGCGCGACCCTCAAGGCCGGCGAGCGGCTGGTGATGTCGGTGGCGATGGGCAATCTCGATTCCTCTGCCTTCCCCGACGCCGCGCGCTTCGATCTCGACCGCGAGAATAAGGCGCATATGACGTTCCAGAACGGCCCGCATCGCTGCATCGGCTCGCACCTCGCCCGCGCCGAGCTCGCGGCGCTGTTCGATGAATGGCTGAAGCTGATGCCCAATTTTCGCCCTGACCCGGCGCGTCGCCCGACCTACCGCACCGGTCTCAGCTTCGCGATCACCTCGCTGCCGCTGGTCTGGGATGCGGACTGAATCGCGAGCGCCCAGGAAGCGCTGCCGCGCCGACCTACCCGTGCGGACCGACCAAGTGAGATCAGGATGTTGCAGTCCTGATCCATTTTAGCGTCGATCTGGACCAATCGCGCTATGGCGGCGGCAGCGAGGGCAGCCGATGCCGCGATTTCATTTTCATCTCGCCGATGGCCGGGACTATCCCGATGAGGAGGGAATTGTACTGCCTTCGATCACCGACGCGCGGCGCCTGGCACTGATGTACATGAGCGAGGTGCTGCGCGATGCCGCGTCGCAACCGCTCCCCGAGCAGGACTGGCTGCTGGAAGTGACGACCGAGGAAGGGCTGACGCTCTTCACCCTCAACATGTTCGGGATCGACGCGCCGGTAACGGGAGGGCACTAGTCCGCCGCCATCAGCTCGATCAGATTGCGGTCGAGGTCGCGGAAGTAGATCGATTGCGCAACCAGTCCGTCCGCGGTCTTGCGCGGCGCCGGCCCTTCGATGATCTCCAGATCGCGATTGCGTAGCAGCTCGACCGCGCTGTCGATGCTGCCGCTCCAGCGCAGGCAGATATCCGCCGCGCCCGTCGTCGGCTTGTCGGCGACGAGCTCGACGCCATTGCCGACCTGATGGATACTCAGCAGGGCGCCGCCGAGCAGGATTTGCCGCGCAAGGCTTCGCCCCTCGACCACCAGCTCCGCATGCGTCGTCGCGCCGAACAGCCGATCATAGAAGGCGCAGCTCGCTTCGAGATCCGTCACCGTTATCGCAACGTGATCGATTCCGAGCAGACCATCAGGCATAATAGTTCAGCCGCAGCCCGGGGCAGTCCCACCGCCCCTTGTACAGCCGCCCGCTCGCGCCGGCGGTGATCCACACATCCTGCATGTCGGCACCGCCGAAGCAGACGTTGGTGATCATGTTGACCGGCGCGCCGACGATCTCGGTGGTGCCGTCATCGCTGAAGCAGGCGACGCCGCCGCGCACCAGCGCGCCGACGCAGACGCGCCCGCGCGCATCGAGCGCCAGGCTGTCCAGCGCCTCGAAATAAGGCAACTCGCCGAGCGGCCAGCGATCATATCCATGCGCATTGGTCGCAAACACGCCGGGACTGGCGATGCGATAGGCCCAGCACCGCCCGCTGAAGGTCTCGGCGACGTACAGCGTCTTCTCGTCGGCCGACAGGCCGATGCCGTTGGGCACGATCAGATTGCGCCCCTGATGCGCCTGGACGATGTGCGTCCCGTCGAGCCGCGCATAAAACAGCGCGCCCCAGTCGACGCTCTTGTCGGTGATCGTGCCGACGTCGGTGAACCAGAAGCCGCCATCCCTGTCGAACACCAGGTCATTGGGCGCGCGCAGTGGCCGACCGTCGCATTCGGTATAGATCTTGGTCACCTTGCCGGTGGCGAGATCGACGCGATCGATCGAACCGCCCTTGACGCCATGATCGCCGGTCGGGGTCATATGCCCGTCAGCATCCGTCAACACCGTCATCCCGCCGTTGTTGGCGATGTAGCAGGCGCCGTCCGGCCCGATCGCTGCACCATTGGGACAACCGGAAATATCGGCGATCGGCTCGATCCCGCCCGACGGCGTGATCCGGGTGAGCCGGCAATCGCGTTGCTCGACGACCAGCACCGAGCCGTCGAGCATCCACACCGGTCCCTCGGGGAAGCCGATCCCCTCGGCGACCAGCTCGAAATTCGCATCATGCGCCATACGCTACTCCGCTCCACGGCCTTCGCGCGGCCTTGCTCATTTCCAGTCTGGCGCCAGCACGATGATCATGAAGAAGAACAGGAAGAACAGCAGCGCCGGGACCGACGGCAACAGCAGCAGCATGATCGCAAAGCTATGGTTGCCCTTGTTCCATTGCACCCAGCCGCCGAGCAGCGTCGCGCTAGGTATCCCCAGCATCGCCAGCCAGAGCAGGATGTTGAACGAGCTGACCGTCCCGTCCGAAAGCCCCCACATGAAGAAGAAGAAAAGGACGGCAAGCGCGATAGCGTTGATCGTCAGGAAGAAATAGTAAAATGGTTTCAATGCCTTCCCCCTCCGCCGGCGCCCCCACGCCATCGCCGGGCGACCATCGGTCGAACCCGGCCCCGACAACCATTGTGAACCATTGCGAGCCGCAGTCCACCCCGCCGGAAAACCGTCACCAGATGAACGGGATCAGTCGTTTCACCCGTCGCCGATAGGCCGGATAGTCATCCGGGAACTGGCGCATCATCAGCCGCTCTTCCTGCCCCATCTTGATCCACAATCCCGCCGCAAACAGCAGAACGCCAGCAAAGCCCTCGACGCTGTCGACCGCCAGCGCCGCGCCGATGAACATGATCAGGATCGCGGTGTAGATCGGGTGGCGCATGAGCGCATAGGGCCCGCGCATGATCAGCTCATGATCCTCCCTGATGAGGACCGCTGAACTCCAATTCCGGCCCAGCGTGACCCGCGCCCAGATCGCCAGCATCAGGCCGAGGATCGTCATCATCGCCCCGATCCAGGCGAGCGCCGTCAGCGCCGAGAGGACGTGCCCCGCGCCCCAGGGATACGGGTTATGCCCGAAGCCGCGGAACATCAGCAGTGCGCCGGCCGCCAGCGGCAGCGAATAGCCCAGCCGGCTAGCCACGCTCGAGCGCTCGGCGACGCCCTTGGTTGAAGCGGCGGTAGCCGCCCAGAAGCCAAGGAAGATCACCCAGCAAGCGATGATGATCAGCCGCGCCGGGATATACATGCCGCCAACATAGCAAATCCACGCCGCGAAATCGGCATCCTCACGACGCGCCGTGCCAAATCAGCGATCTTCGCTTCCCTCACGCCGCGAGCGGCGGCAGCCGATAGGCCTTGGCCCGCGCGTTGACCTCGGCAAGGCCGATGTGGTGCATCGTCACCCGCTGCATGTCGCGCTTTCCCTCGCTTCGCTCGACCTGCTCCGAGCGCGCATGCTGGATCGCAAGATTGTCCCAGACCATCAGGTCATAGGGCTGCCAGCGATGCTCATAGACTGCTTCGTCGCGATAGAGATGGGCGAATATCTCGGCGATCACCCGGTCGCTCTCAGCCTCGGGCAGCTCGTGGATCCGCGAGGCATGATGCTCGGTGACGAACAGGATCGGCTTGCCGGTCCGCGGATTGATCAGGCGCAGGGGGTGGTCATAGCCGTAGCCGCGGTCGGTGTCGCTCGACAACGGCACCTCGCGATGGCGCAGCGTCAGCTCCGCAAGCGCGGCCTGGCGCTCGGGCGGCAGGGTCGCCCAGCCATCGACCGCGCTGATGAACGAGGTGCCGGTTGCCGTCGGGGGCAGCTCGGCGGCGTGGAGCGAGATGCCGAGGAAGGGCGTCTCGGTGAAGGTATAGTCCGAATGGAACGGTAGCCGGTCCTTGCCATAGGCGTTCTTGTTGCTCAGCACGGTGTACATCGTGCCGTCGAAATGGGTCGCGACCTCGCCGAACCATCCCGTGATCTCGACTTGCCGCTCCGGGCTCAGCCGCTCGCCGCCGCGAAACAGCAGAAGCTGCTTCTCATCATAGGCATTTCGCAACACCGCGAGATCCGCTTCGCCTGGGGTCTCCGCCAGGTCGAAATCGAGCACCTCGACGCCGAAGCTCGCATGCAATGGCCGGAACCGCATGACAGCTCATCCTCTCCCCGGACTCGGCCGTGCCGGCCCGTTCGCCCATCCTACCCCAAGACGGGTGGATTCCGTGGCGGAAATCTGAACGCCTGTCCGTTTTCCGCCATTAGGGATTCTGGCGGCCTTCGCGGCGACGACCTACAGCTTCTGCAAGGTCCGAAAGTTCACGCCCAGGGGAGGTTCCTAGTGCGGCTCGATATCGTTCTGCCCAATGAGCACGATTACATGATCGAGGCGATGAACGCCGGACCCTATTACGAGGCGATGGGCTGGGAGGGGATCTGGCTTTCCGACCATCTCCTCGGCATCGAAGAGGATCATATCCACACCGACGCCTGGCTCGACATCCTCATCGCCATGGCCCATCTCGCCGCTCAGACCAAGACGATCCGCATCGGCTCGGGCGTCGTCGTCCTGCCCTATCGCGATCCGGTGCTGCTCGCCCGCATGGTCGCAAGCCTCGACCAGCTCTCGGGCGGCCGCATCGATTTCGGCGTCGGCGTCGGCTGGTTGCGCCGCGAATATCAGGCGGTCGGCTATGGCAACGCCTTCGACGATCGCGGCGCCTATTCCAACGAGATGCTCGACGTAATCCTGACCTGCTGGAAAGGCGGTACGGTGAGCTTCAAGGGCAAATGGTTCGATGTCCCGAAGGTCATCTTCGAACCGCGCCCGGTGCAGCAGGACGGCCGCGTGCCGATCTGGGTCGGCACCAATCTCGTCGCCGGCAAGCCGATGGAGCGCGCCGCCAAATATGCCGACGTCTGGCATCCCAGCGAAGGCGACGTCCACGGCGGCCGCATTACGCCGGAGCAATATCGCGACGCCGGCGAGATGCTCAACCAGATGGCTGGCCGCAAGATTCCGCGCACCCTGCGCACCGGCGGCAACGGCGATCCGCAAAAGGTCGTCGATCATCTCCATCGCTTCGCCGAAATGGGCTGCGAGCAGGCGGCGGTGTCCTTCTTCGACTACACCAACATCCCGCCGACTTTCGCCGATTTCGACCGCCAGGCGACGGCCTTCTGGAAAGCAGCGGAGAGCTTGAAGACGGCGTAATCCAAGCGGGGTCCGGCTGGCTCACCGACGATCGCCGGGTCGCGCGCATCCCTGGCGACAATCTCAACCCATGTCCGTTTTCTGCCAACCGCCGATGTGGCGACCCGCCTCCCGGCGACCTACTGTTTCGCCATAACGGTCACGCCCGCGGGGAGGTCACAGTGCGTCTCGATATCGTTCTGCCCAACGAACACGATTACATGATCGAGGCGATGAACGCCGGCCCGCATTATGAGGCGATCGGCTGGGAGGGTATCTGGCTGTCCGATCACGAGCTCGGCATCGAAGAGGATCATATTCACACCGACGCCTGGCTCGACATCCTCATCGCCATGGCGCACCTTGCCGCGCAGACCAAGACGATCCGCATCGGCTCGGGCATCGTCGTTCTGCCCTATCGCGACCCTGTGCTGACCGCCCGGATGGTCGCGAGCCTCGATCAGCTCTCCGGCGGCCGCATCGATTTCGGCATTGGCGTCGGCTGGCTGCGGCGCGAATATCAGGCGCTCGGCTATGGCCATGCGTTCGACGTGCGCGGCCCCTACACCAACGAAATGCTCGACGTGATCCTGACCTGCTGGAAGGGGGGCAAGGTCAGTTTCAAGGGCAAATGGTTCGATGTCCCCGAAGTGACCTTCGAGCCGCCGCCCATGCAGCCCGGCAAGCGCGTGCCGCTATGGATCGGCACCACGTCGACCAAGGGTCCGGTGATCGAGCGCGTCGCGAAATATGCCGACGTCTGGCATCCGAGCGAAGGCGATCCCTACGGCAACAAGCTCACCTTCGAGCAGTTCCGCGAGATCGGCGAGCGGGTCGAGGAGATGTCGGGCCGCAAGATCCCGCGCACCATCCGCATCGGCGGCAATGGCGATCCGCAGGAGCGCGTCGACCATATCCACAAATATGCTGAAATGGGCTGCACCCAGGCGGCGGTATCCTTCTTCGACTACACCAACATCCCGCCGACTTTTGCCGATTTCGATCGCCAGGCCGAAGCCTTCTGGAAAAAGGCGGACAGCCTGCGCAAGGCGTAAGCGTCAGGCGGCCGCCAGCCCGGCCCCGGAGGCGCTTTTGGGCGCCTTCGGATAGCCGCCGATCCACAGCATCACCGCGCCCGAAACCAGGCACACCGGGATCGAGAACAGCAGAAGCGTCTGATAGCTCTTCGAGATATCGTACATGAAGCCCGCGAGCAGCGGCCCGACCCCGGCCGACAGGCTGATCGCCAGGCTGACCACGCCGAAGATCGAGCCGAAGGCACGCAGCCCGAAATGGCGCGAGGTCATATAGGCAAGCATCTTCACCTGCCCGCCCGAGGTCAGCGCGATCGGGGTGATCGCCAGCATCCGCATCAACACGGAGTCGCTCGGCGCCATCAGCATCAGGCAGCTGCCGATCGGCAGCACGGTAAGCGTGGCGGTGATGATCTGTCCGGGGATGCGATTGACCAGCACGCCACAGATCAGCTTGCCTGCGATCGACAGCACGCCATAGACGCCGAGGACGAAGGCTGCCTGCTCACGGTTGAGCCCGCTGCTGGTTAGGATCGGCATCAGGTGAATGCCGATCGCCGTCACCACGCAAAAGCCGGTGAAGGTGGACAGCGTCAGCTTGTAAAACACCGGCGAGCGAAAACCTTCGCTCGCGGCCAGGCCGGATTCCTGATGATGCTCGGGCAGCGCGCCGCTCCGCGCCAGCCGGTCGCGCTTGCTGTAGAAGAAGAACCAGCCGAGCAGCAGAGTGAGCGCCATCGGCACCCCGCCGATGACGACATAGGCGGTGCGCCAGCCTTCCGCGGCGATCAACAAGGTTGCCACCATCGGCGCGAAGATGTGGACCACCGAACTGCCCGACAGCGTCACTGCCAGGGCAAGGCCGCGGCCCGCGTCGAACTCGCTGGCGACCGCCGCCGACCACACCGGCATCAGCGCGAATTGCGTCGCGAGCGAATAGGCGAGCCACAGCATCAGCCAGCCGAACGGTGAGCCTCCGGCAGTGGCGAAGGCCATATAGGTGAGGCCGCACAGCAGGATGCCGATCAGACCGATCGGCCGCGGCCCCCAGCGATCGATCAGCCGCCCGACGAAGGGCTGGCAGACCACCGAGGCCAGCGAGTAAATCATGATCCCGCCGCTGATCTCGGCGCGCGACCAGCCCAGGGCCTGCTCGAGCGGGCCCATGAACGGGCCGACTGTCACCGGCCCGATCGTGCCGAGCGCGAAGCCCATCATCGCGACGAACGGCAGCTTCCAATGCGCCCGCCATTCCGCCGCGGCTGCGCCCTCGGGCCAGACTTGGTCACTCGCCACGGCCGCCTCCCCTGCCCGCATCAGCTGCGCGGATCGCATCGCCTATCCCATTTTTGCCATTTCCGCGAAAGCGGCAACGCAGGCGTGTCCTTTAGGACGAGGGCTGACATCGTTCCATCGGCCGAGCGCTGGGTTCCCGCTTCCGCGGGAATGACGAGAAGCGCTTACGCACTCTCCAGCGCTGCCGTCCGCCCCTCGCGCATCGCGTCGAGCGGCACGGTCCGGCTGTCCTTGCCCGAGCGCAGCACCTTGCCCGGCAGCTTTCCGCTGTGCGTGCCATGGCGGACGATCTCGACGCCATTGACCAGCACATGGTCGATGCCGATCGCATCGGCATAAAGCCGCATCTGATTGCCGGGCAGGTCGTGGCGCGCATAGGTCGGCCCGCGCCCGACGGTCGCCTCGTCGAACACGACGATATCGCCGTGATAGCCCTCTTTGATCAGCCCGCGGTCGATCAGCCCGTAGTAGCGCGCCGCCCGCCCGGTGATCTGGTAGACCGCCTCCTCCAGCGTCACCACGCCATGCTCGCGCACGCCCTTCTGCAGCAGCGTCGTCGACAGCGCGAAGGCATCGAGCCGGTCGACATGCGCGCCGGCATCGGATGCGCCGATCAACGTGCGATCGTCGCGCCACAGCTCGCCGCGCAGCTCATAGGCCTCCTGGTCATAGCCGCCGAAATTGGGCGCAAAGGTCGCCAGCAGATCGTCCTCGAGCGTGATATCGAACATCACGTCCAATGGATCGCGGCCTTCCTCGCGAGCGATGTCGCCAATCAAACGATCGACATATTTCCAGTTCGCTTCGGCGGTCACGCCGCGCACGAAGAATTCGTCAAGCTTGGCCGTGAACGACATGATCGTGCTCTTGTCCACGCCGGCGAGATCGTCGCGTAGCTTCTGGCGGTAGGCAGGATCACGCATCGCTGCCTTGCGCTGGTCGAACGGCATCTTGAACAGCTCGCGCCATTCCCCGGGATTACCCTCGAATGAGCCGCCCGTCGCGAAATTCGCCGTCGCCTCGGGCGTCATCGGCATGGTCAGCGCGATCACCTCCGCGCCGCGCGAGCGGGCATAATCAGTGACCGCCAATTGCTTCGCCGCGCGCTCGCGATTGCCGCTGTGTCCGATCACCACTAGCACGTTCCAGTTAACGGGCCGATTGCCGGCGAGCGACAGCTCGGCGAGCAGTTCGGGCACGCCCTCTGGGAAATCGACATCGGGCAGCAGCTCGAGCCCGGTGCCTTCATGCTGGCTGACGATGCGGCCGAGCTCGATGATCTCGCTATGGTCGGCCCAGCGCGATGGCACCGGATTGCCGTCGCCGTCGGTGTGCGACGCCGAGATCGTCGTCGAAAAGCCCATCGCCCCGTCGGCGAGCGATTGCGCGAGCAGCGCCTTCATCTGCTCGAGCTCTTCCGGCGTCGACTTCTCGCCGACCGCGCGCTCGCCCATCACCACCCGGCGGATCGCTGAATGGCCGGCGAAGAAGCCGGCGTTGAGCCCGATCCTGCCTTCGAAGCTGGCGAGATATTCGCCGAAGCTCTGCCAGTTCCATGGCACGCCGGTGAGCAGCGATTCCAGCGGCATGCCCTCTACCCGCGCCAGCATCGGCGCGAGATAGCCCGCCGCGTCCTTCGACAAGGGCGCGATCGAAAAGCCGCAAAAGCCGCCCATGATCGTCGTCACGCCGTGGAAGCAGCTTGGGCTCAGCTGCGGGTCCCAGAATAGCTGCGCGTCATAATGGGTATGCACGTCGATGAAGCCAGGCGCGACGATCCGCCCGCTCGCGTCGATCGTCTCGCGCGCATCCTCGCGCACCTCCCCGACCGCGACGATGCGCCCGTCTTTCAGCCCGACATCGCCGCGACCCCGCTCCGCGCCGCTGCCGTCGACGATCGTGCCGCCGACAATCTTCAGATCGAGCATTGCGCATCCCCTGGTTGTTATTGCGTCAGTGCCACGGGCCTTTCTGCCGGAACGCCCAGGTCCAGCGGCCCGCCGCCTCGATTTCCTCGACCGGCGGCTTCTCGATCGGCACGCGCAGCTGCGCCTCGGTCGGGCCGATGCGCGCTGCGATCGGCGCCAGCGCAGCGAGGTCGATGCCATAGCAGCGCGCGGCATTGCCGCCGAGCATCGCCCGCAGTTCGTCCGAGCTGACGCCGCAGCCGAAGGTCCAGCGCAGCGAAGTCTCGGTGTAGGGCCAGGCGCCTTCCATATGCGGATAGTCCGATCCCCACATGAAGCATCTTTCCAGCACAGTGGGATCCGAAGCTTGGAATTCACGTGACTTGAAGTCGC